>Ga0163109_10000441_pt1 | contig 33459 bp, 39 predicted proteins | sample CRUFie1St13metaG_FD_108704 | JGI IMG/M metagenome (GOLD analysis project Ga0163109, IMG submission 108704) | Marine microbial communities from the Costa Rica Dome - CRUD Field 142mm St13 metaG | ecosystem: Environmental > Aquatic > Marine > Oceanic > Photic zone | place: Costa Rica: the Eastern...
AATCAGAACCATCTCGAACAATAAAAGAATCAGAACCACCTCGACCACCTCGACCACCTCGAACATCTCGACTACCTCAATCAACATCTAGAAACAAAATATCTACAGAAAGTATAGAACAAAAAGATTTAAAAGACCTTTTAAATTCAGTAATATCAAAATTAAAATCTAACGAAAGAAAACAAATAAAGCAAGGAATAGATGATCTCAAAGATATCCTAGAATTAAAAGGAACTAGAATAAATTAAAGATAAATTATTAATTACATTATAATGAATTACAATGTAATAATGGCAACAGATAAGCATGGTGGTTATGCAAAATACGGAAAAATACCATGGTATATACCTAATGAATTAAGATATTTTAATATGATAACAACATATTCAGAAAGTAACTTAATTCCTATAATAATAATGGGGCGAAATACTTGGGAGTCATTACCAATAAAACCATTACCAAAAAGAATAAATATAGTAATTAGTAAGAAATTATATGATCAAAATAGTGAAGATAATAATGTAATATTTTTTAAAGATCTTAAAGAAATGTTTAAACTACTTGAAACTAATTACTTTTATAATGACAAATACATAATTGGGGGATATAATTTAATAAATGAAGTATTAGATTTAAATTATAAGAATGTAAAAAGAATTTACATATCTCAATTATGTGAAAATTATGAGTGTGATTTATTTTTAAACATAAGTGATCATTTATTAAAATATAGATGCATGAGTTACTCAAAAAAAATGGAAGATAAAGTAAAAAAAGTGGATGTATCAATAATTTTTAAAAAGTATTACTTAAAAGAAATAGAGAAACCTGATTTTGATATATTTTATAAAGAAGACAGAAAATATAAACTATTAAGAATATATGAAAATGACAATTTAAAATTAATAAGTGAAAGAGTAGAAATACCAGAATATATAAAAGAAAAGTTAAGTGATGATCCATATAATAAACATTTTCATGGTAAGTATATTTAAAAAATATATTATATATAACATATATGAGTCAAGGTGCTTTATTAGATCTTGTAGCAAAAGGAGCTCAAGATGTTTACTTAACATCAAAACCTAAAATGACACATTTTAAAAAATCTTATAAGCGTCATACTAATTTTTCCAAATTAACAACAAATTTAAATTTTGAAGGAACACTAGATTTTGGAAATAAAAATGTATGTAAAATAAGAAGGGATGGTGATTTACTAGGTAGAGTATATTTAAAAATGAAATTTCCTGAAATTAAAGCAGAAGATATAGATACAACTGATGATAAAACAGATTTATATTTAAGATGGACAGAATCAACAGGTTATTCAGTTATAGAAAATGTATCAATAAAAATAGGTGGTCAAGAAATAGACAAACAAGATGGTATTTATATGCAGCTATGGTCAGATGTAACTGACGACCAAGAAGTAAAATTATGTCTATTAGGAAATAAAACTTATATGATTCAACCATTAAAAACTCAACCATCAACAACAGTATATGCTCCTTTAAAATTTTGGTTTTGCGAAGAATTTTCACATCATTTACCAATTATTGCATTACAATATCATGAAGTTGAAATTGAAGTAGAATTAAAAAATTTTCATAGTATGTATCAAATTTTAAGAAAAACAGGACCAAATACATATGATTATACAAATTATAAATTAAAAAATAAAAATTTAGTTGATGCAAATTTAACTTGTAATTATGTAATATTAGATGTAGAAGAAAGAAAGAAATTTGCACAAAGTAATCATGAGTATTTAATAAATCAAGTTCAAAAAGTAAGTAATGTAGTTCAAGGAAGTAAAAGTATACCATTAACATTTAATCATCCTACTGTAGAATTATTATGGGTAATACAGCTAGAATCAATCAAAAACAAAAACGAATTATTAAACTTTAGTGGTCAAGGTCTTTACGATGATGATAATCTACCTGCTAGTTTAAAACATAATACCTTTCTGAGACCACATTTATTAAGTGAAGCAAAAATAAAATTAAATGGAATAGATAGAACTGATTGGCAAGATAATATTTTTTATTATTTTGTTCAAAATTATGAAAGTCATAGAAATTGTGCAGAACATTATTTATATTTATATAGTTTTGCTTTAGATCCAAAAAAAATGCTAGAACAACCATCTGGTAGTTTAAATTTCAGTAGAATAGATAATGCTGAGTTACAAGTACGTGTAAATGAAGACTATGTTAAGTCAACAGATCAAGGTACAATATTTGTATATGCCATTAACTATAATATATTAAAAATTCAATCAGGTATGGGTGGTCTTGCATACTCTAATTAATTATAAAAATTTATATATGTATAAATATATATATAAATGAGTTCATTTCATCTTATGCTTACTTTTGCATTAATGTTAATGATATTATTATTTTCTGGTTCCGTTGAAAAATTTATTGCGGTTGGGGATAAAAAATATAAAGCGCGTAAATTAAAAGAAAGTCAAAAAATGAATAAAAAATTACAAAAAGAATATCAAAAAAATTGCCAAAATTTAAGCGATATTAATAAAAATGTAACAAATATGATTAATGATCGCGCTTATTGTAGATTTGTTGATTCAAAATTAATAGTTAATAAAAAAAATATGAATTCATGGTCTTCCTAATAAATATTATCTATAAATATATATAATATGAGTACACAACATTTACTTATTACATTTTTAATTATTGTTCTTATATACTTATATTCTTTTAAAGAAACTTTTAATCAATGGGGTGGAGAGAAATCTTACTTATCAGAAGGACAAAAATTTAATGCAGATATTAGAAAAAAAATTAAACAAAAAATGGCTGAAAATTGTCAAAATCTAAATAGCGAAAAAATTAAATCTAATAATTTAATCAATAAAAGAGTAGTATGTAGGTATTTATCAAGATGCAAAGATTTAGGTGATATTAACTATATTTCTTGGAATAAGCCAAAAATAGCTCCAGACAATAAAGTTAAAGGTGTTCAATCACGCTAAATTTTTTTTTTATTAATATTTAAGAATATTTGTAAATCTTTTTTTACATTATCTTGATTTTTCTTTGAATTATCAAGATAAAAATCACATTTTATATTATTAATACCTAATTCACTAACATGTTTTACTTCATTTTTCAATCCTTCATCTATTACCTTTTCTTGATTTCTATCACTTGCATTTACTTTTATTAAAATTCCATCATTATCCTTGATGTATTTTGCTTCATTATTAAAACGAATATCTGGTATTATTATTATTTCTTTTCCTCTAAATTTATGTATTTTTATCCATGAATCAACATATTTTATCCATAAATCATCTCCATGTTTTCTTCTCATAATATCTGTTCCATATGTCTGTAATAATTTCCTTGAATCTTTATCTTTTTTAATATACAATTTTTCAAAATCTATATTCATATGTACCATTAATTCTACTTTTAATGAATCTGCCATAGATATTATCTGACATTTTTCCTTACCATATATTGGTAGTATTACATTTTCTGTAATGTAATCTTTTCCTGATCCTAATTGACCTACTAAACCTATTATCATTTAAATAAATTATTTATAATTATTTAAATTAATTATTTTCAATATCTCTCTTCAAATCGTTTGATATAATATCAAAAATATGCTTCTTAGAAAATACTATTAAATCACCAGACTTATATTCTCTGTTAATTACTTCGTTATCAACTTTTCCAATAATATATTTCTTTTCAATCTTAACTATAGTTACCCAAAATTTTTGTAAAGAATTATTAATCTTAACACTATTGCCTTCTTCTAATTCTTTCAAAGTAGTCTTACTCGGTTTAATAAAACTACTATCATAATTATCATATTTTACCCATTCATCAATGTATGCATTTTTATATGTTTTATTATTCATTTATATTTAATAGTATTAATTCTTTAAATATAAATTGTAGGTGATTTCATTTTTACTATACAATATCCCATTCTTTATCAAACTCTTTTTCGATTTCAATTGTATTGTAATTAGGTTTTTTAGTAAATTTTTCTTTATTTCTTGAACGTAATGTTGGACTAGTTTTACCATTACCTAAATTTCTTGGTGATTTATTCTGAACTCTTACTTGTAAATTATCCATATCAAAATTTATTTTCATACATTCATCAAAATAGTTAATTAACTTATCTATATAATAATCAAAAAAAGCAAAACATTCACTCATATTATATATATTTGCAAAGATATTATCAAACATTATCTGGGTTTCTAACAACTTGTATTTCTGGTATTTTGTATATATCAGGTAAATTCATTTTTGTATCACCTGCCCAATTGTGAAATGGTCTTTTATGATTTACAAAATGTATCAAAAAATCACCTGCTTGATACTTTTCGCCACAACATGGGCAAGGATACGCATTAAATACCCTTTGCGGTACAAATAAAACTCCATTTTTAAATTTTGGCTTTCGTGATTCTAAATACATACCAAATTGATCATTAAAGTTACACAAAAAACGACCTATCGGAAAATTTGGTTTTGGTGGAAAATTCTTATATGATGCATCAATATAATCAAGTGCTCTTTTGCAATTTTTCATAAAAAAATTACCACTATTTAAACATACATTATCTCGTGTTATTATCATAAATACCTTTTTATCTCTACTAAAAGCACGGATAAAATCTTCTAATTTTTTATCAAAATTCATTATATGAGCATCTGCATCACTGTAAAATATCCAATCATAGTCTTTTAAATGTTTTTTTAAGGCTTTCAATTTTGTCCAATGTGCTTTTCTTTCAAGATCCATAGACTCTTTTATGTAAATAAAATCATACCCATGCATATTACAATATATTTCCTTTGATCTAGCAGCACTCTTCCATTTCTTTTGATATTCTGCACCAATACACATTGTTAACATTGCTATTTTCTTCTTATTTTCAAGTCCTTCTTGACTCGAAGAGTTAATTCGAACAAGTTCTTTTTGACTCATTTATTAAAATATTTGTTTTTTCTTTAACTAATATATGGACTATTTACCAATAGATATTTATAAAGAAATATGTTCATTTTGTAATATTATTGATTGCGCTAATTTAAGTTTTGTTAATTTTGCATTTTATGAAATTATTTATTTTAAACAGAAACACTTCTATCAAACTTATAAAAATATTATAAAAATAAATATATCTGACTTTAATTTTATTAAAGATTACTTATTATCTCAATTACAAACTATTTATCCATCTGGTTATAATGTCAAAAGATCCATTTCAAATATTATTGGAAATGATGAATATATTCAATATTCTAAATTAAATACTCTTATTACTATCTTAAAAATTGGAAAATCATTATTATTATCAACTTCTTATAATACAAGAGTTGAAAATACTAATTTAAATAATTGGATTAAAATTGCTTACTTAAAATATATTAATTGTTTAGCTGAAAGAAGACAAATGGTTAGAGAAAATATAATAATATTAATATTTAATAAAAAAATAAGATTATAATTCTAAAAGAATAAATAAAATATTAAATTTTATATAGATGGGTGAACAAGCTTTAGATCAAGAAATTTTAGAAAAAGAATTTCTTAAAGATGAACAATTCCCAAAAGATAAAATATTGTGGTATCTTGCAGATACATTTATTGATAAAATAATAGATAAAAAAATAATAATATGTCAATCCCCTACTGGAACAGGTAAATCAGTTATATTACCATACAAATTACTAATAAAAAAAAATGATAATAAGTTTCTATTTGATCGTATATTTGTTTCTGAACCAAGAAGAATAGCAACAGAAGGACCTGCTAATGCAGTTATGAGTTATAACCATAATGATTTATATAAAGGTCAAAAAAGAACTATTGGATATTTGCATGGTAAAGACAAAGAAAATCCAGATGCTGATTTATTATATATAACTGAAGGTAGTCTTATTAATAAAATTAAAAGAAATGAATTAGAAAAAGAAAAATCTTATTGTTTTATTTTAGATGAAGCTCATGAAAAAAATAAAGAAACTGAAGAACTTTTAATAAATTTCAAATATTTAATGGATGAGGGAAATTGGAATTCAAAAAATATAATTATAATTTTAAGCGCAACTATGCCTGTTGAATGGATCCCTGAATTAAAAAAGTATGAAACGAATATTATATCTGTAGAAATTAATAGTGGAGAATTTAAAAAATCATTTACAGAAACTATTTTAACAGAAAATAATCCAATTAAAAATTTTTTTGGAATTAACCCTATATTTATTGATTTTAATTTATCTACAACATTTCCTATTACTGAATATTATTCATTAAAACAAATTGAAAATTATTTAGGAACAGCATTAGAATTAGCAAGACGTGCATATAAAAATAATGAAAAAGTATTAATATTTGTTTCAACTAATTCTCAAATTAATAAAATAAAAAATTACATTGAAAACTATAAATCTGGAGAATGGATTGGTATAAAACAAAATGTATATTATGTTAGTTCTTCCCAAGATGATTGGAAAAAAAAAGATAGAAAAGAAAAATTATTAAATAGTCAAAAAGGTATTATTATATCTACAAGTATTTTAGAAACATCTGTTACTATAAATAATTTAACAACTGTAATTGATACTGGTAAAATAAGACAGCCAATCTATTTATCTGAATTAGGTTTAGAAACATTACCAGTAAGTGATATAACTGAACTAAATAGGATACAAAGAAAAGGTAGAGTTGGAAGGAAAAAACCAGGTAAAATTTATTATCTATACACAGAAGAATATAAAAATAGCTTTAGAAAAGAAACATTTTCATCATTGTCAGTAAATGATATTACGCAAGAAGTTCTAAAATATAAAAAAAATAATAAATTATTTGAATTATTTAAGAAAAGTAATATTTGTAAAAAAATGCCCAAATCTATAAAAAATTCAATTGAAAAACTACAATCTTATAATTTACTTGATGAAAAAGAAAATATAACAAATTTTGGTTTAAATGTTTTAAATAAATTAGAAAAGACAATTTTAGAATTAGAATATATATGCTTGTTATATTATTCAATTCATAATAATTTAAATCAATTTCCAAACTTACTATTCATAGTAACATTTTTAAATTATATAAATGATCAAAATAATAGGGATATTTTTGAAGAAATAAAAAGGAGTAGTCAAAATAATATTTTTCAACTAATTATTGATAATCAAGTTCATATTTGGTCAAAAATAAAACAAGATTTTATTTCTAATTATAAACAATTCCCTGAAATTAAAGCAGATTTTAAAAATGATAGAAAATTTATATATGATGAAAAATTTATTTCTAGAGCTTTATACTCAGTATTTAATAAAAATATAGCAAAATATATTGAAGAATATAATGAAACTACTAAAGAAAAAATAATTAAGTATGAATTACCAAATGGACTAGAAATAATGAGAGAATTTTTTTATAAATATTATTCCTCTCTTAGAGAAAATATTTCATTTCAAGGAGAAGGAACACTTATTAGTAAAAATGTTCTTTATATGAACTCATTTTTTGCTGATAATATCTCAATGAAATATTGTATAGATGTAACAGATGTTATTGAAGAAGATAAAAGATTATATCTTTCTTTTCAAATGCAAATTAATGATAGAATTAAAGAATTAAAAAAATTAGTAAATTATGATAGCATAAAAAATAATTCTAATACTAATGAACCATTTAATAATGAAGAAATCGCCAAAAATATTTTAAAAGATTTGCAAACTGCTATTCCTGACTGTGATTTTATAATTGTTGGTGGTTATGCGGTTAAACACTATTATCCAGGACATGTTACAAGTGATATTGATGTAAAAGCATATCCAAAAAATAATAAAAATATATATGGGATAATATTAGAAATACAAAAATTTAATGAAAATTTTGAAAAATATGGTATAATTAAACCAAACTATAAGCAAGATATTAATTTATTTAAATATGCAGTTAAAGAATCCAATGGAATAAAAGTCATTTTAGAAATAACATTTTCTGATGTTGAAGATAAAGGTAGTTTTAAAATAGACGGAGACTATAAATATAGAAATAAATTTTATTTAATTAATGAACTGTTAATTAATACAGGGCCTAAGAATAATTCATCTTTTGAAGTTAGATATAAAAAAAACATAGAACTTCAAGAATTATTATTTAAATATACAGGATCTCCTACATTATCTAATTTTGAAAAATCTACTATAATTCTAGACTCAACAATATTAAAACAAATTGATGAATTAAAAAAATATTATGAAAATATATTTGAAGGTAAAGTAGTATCATGGATAAGGCAATTAGAAAATTTAAGAGATCAAGAAATTTATAATCAATTAAATCCGAAAGATAATACTGACCCTAATGAAAGTATAGTTGTACAACCTAGTGAAGGAAAGGTAAATTTGAAAGTACCATTAATATAGATTATCAAAAATACTAAAGTCATGTAAAATTAAAATAATTATACTAAATCTTTATTTTAATTAAATCTCATATATTCTCGAAAATAATTTTGACAAAAATTATTACCACCATAATTTAAAAATCCTGCTAGAATATATCTTTTTCCTGAAGTTATTGCAGTTCCTTTATGTGTATTTTGACCTGAAAATATTAATCCTTCGCCAGTTTTCAATAAAATATTTTTACTTGATTTTTTAAATTTTGTTCCACCACCAGTAAACTCTTCATTTAAACCTATTATAAAACTAAAAACTGAACCATCTTGATGATAGTTTAATTTTTTTTGACCATTTTCAGAATATTTTGCAATAAAAATCTCATTAATTCCTAAATATTCTTTTTTTAAATTATACATAGACTCCAGTATTGGAAAAATTATATTCCTTACTTTTTTATATATCATATTCCAGTTAGACCAATTTTTAGTAATTCTGTTATCTGTTGTTTGATAATATTCATGTCTTCTTTTTTTCCATTTATGTATTTTTGCAAAATCTTCTGCTTCTTTAATTATATTATTACATTCTTTTTTATCAAAAATATTTACAACTTTAAACTTTTCGTTATTTTTATCAATGTATATTGATTCACAAATTTTTTCAATGTGAAAATCATTATTAACACTTTTTGTTTTAAAAGAGGATTCATTTATATTTTTTATATGATAACCATCTTTAAAAGTTTCTTTTTTTCTTTTATAAAAATAAACTAAAAAAATAAAAATTATTAGTAAAGAAACATAAAAATATAATTTGCCATATGAAGTTATTCTTTGAGTATTTGTAGATAATATTTGATTAACAATTGTAGGTTTCATTATAAGATATTTAATATAAAAATATAGGGTAAAAAACTAATTTTATTTTAAAATTTTACTTATATGAATAACGATTTACCTAATTTTATAAAATCACAAACGAATACTACATTCTTTTGCAAAGAATATAATCCAATTACAATTAGTAAATATGTAAACAGTTTTTTTGTTGGTGATAAGGGATTACGTTATATTTACAGTAATAATCAATTAACATTTCATAATAATATTTTAAGAAGAGATGGACGTGTAAATGTAGAATTAGAAAAGAATTTAACAATACAACATAAATTTGAAAATGTATTTATTTTTACAGACCATTACGGAGATAAGACAATATCTCATTGGATGGCAGATCAAATGTTTGTTATTTTATATTTACATGATTTAATAAAGTTAATACCAGATTTGAAAATAATTGTAAATAAGAATCGAAGACCTTGTATGCAAAATTGCATAAGAGAAATATTATTATTAATTCCTGGAATAAAAAAAGAAAATATAATAGAGTTTACAATAACTGATCCTGGTAGAGCTATTGCATGTAATAACTTATATATTGGCAATGGGATAAAATGCGGATGGACTAATATTAATAGATTATGGAAATTATTAATGAAAAAAGGTTTGAATCTAAATCTATCGGATAAAACTGAAAATAAAAAAATTTACTTATCAAGACGTCATACTGTTCCAAAAATATACGGTGCTGTAAATCCAAGAAAATTAGTAAATGTTGAAGAAGTTTCAAAAAAAATAGTATCCTTAGGGTATGAAGAAGTATTCACTGAAAAATTAACATTTGGAGAAAAAATAGATTTATTTAAAAATACTAAAGATATAATTTGTGAAATTGGTGCTGGTATTATAAATTTTATTCATTGTGAAAATAAGCCTCATATAAAAATTATGTTACAAAATACTCCAGCGAATCATGATTTTTTAAAACAATGGGATACGTTTTTAAAAACATTAGATGTAACATATGAACCAATATTTGGCGAGCGAGTTCCAACAAATGATAGAATCGTCAATCCAATAAATACTCCATGGAAATTAGATTTAAATAAAATAAAATAATATTATATATATATTATGACACATATAATGAAGCTATCAGAGCCATATTATACATTAGTAAAAACAAATAAAAAGACAGTAGAAATAAGAGTATTTGATGAAAAAAGACAAAAATTAAAGATAAAGGATACAATAATATTTACTAAACAAGATGGAAATGGTAAATTTAAAAGAAAAATTAAAAATTTAGTAGTTTCAAAGAATTTTGAAATATCAATAAGAAGTGCAACATTAAAAAAATGTATGCCAAATATAAGAAGTATAAAGGAAGCAGTGGATATTTATCATTCTTTTCCAAATTATAAAGAAAATGCAAAAAAATACGGCGTTGTTGCAATTTACTTAAAGTAATTTTACTAATATTTTGTATATGAAAATATTAGTAACTGGATGTGCAGGTTTTATCGGATCACACTTATCTCAGACATTATTATGTAGAGGTGACAAAATATTAGGGATTGATAATTTAAATGATTACTATGAAGTTAATAAAAAACTAGGTAATTTACATATATTAAAGCAATATGAAAATTTTAATTTTATAAAAGATGATATTGAAACAACAACAGTAATAAATGATTTTAAACCTGAATTAATTTGTCATTTAGCATCAATGGCTGGTGTAAGATATTCAATTGAAAATCCTAAAAAATATGTAAAAAGTAATATTGAAGGATTTGTTAATATAATGGAACAAGCTAGAAAAGCAGATGTTAAATCAGTAATTTATGCAAGTAGTAGTAGTGTATATGGATTAAATAAAACTGTACCTTTTTCTGAGTCAGATCCAATTGAAATGTGTAATAGTCCATATGCATGTAGTAAATATTCAATGGAAGTTTTTGGTAAGATGTATTATCAATTATATAAACAAAAGAACATAGGTTTAAGATTTTTTACAGTTTATGGTCCAAGAGGTAGACCTGATATGGCACCATTTAAATTTTTAAAAGCAATTCATAAAGGTGAAAAATTTTATAAATATGGAGATGGTACAAGTAGTAGAGATTATACTTATATTGATGATATCGTATCAGGTATTATTGGAGCAATTGATAATCATGAAAATATAGATTGTGAAATATACAACTTGGGAAATTCTTATCCTATTTCATTAAATGATTTTATAAGTAAATGTGAAAGAACAGTTGGTAAAACAGGAAATTATGAAGTATTACCAAATCAAGATGGTGATGTACCACATACATATGCAAACATTACAAAAGCAAAATTAGATCTAAACTATAATCCAAAAACAACATTAGAGGAAGGATTAAAAAAAACATATGATTGGTTAAAAATAACTAATAATTAATTAAAAAGATTTTTCTAATTAATATAAATGGGCTCTAATTTAAGTAATATGTTTACAAAACAAAGTTTATCAACATTTTTAAAAAATGAAACAAATTACTCCATAAATACTAATGCAGATAAAATTGTACATACTAACATATCCAGTTGTGATTATTGTAATAAAATATTAATTAATAATAAAGAAGATATTTGTAATATTTGTAGAGAAAAATTAATTTTAAAAAGATTAAAATTAATTGGTATTTTTAATTAACTTCTATTATATTTATCATGTAATCTAACAACATCCCATAACTGATTAGTTGATGCTTCTAAATAATAAGAATCTTCAATTCCTTCCATTCGATGGATTGTATACGGATTTATTGTAATGTGATCTCCTGGTTTCATTACTCTTTCTTCAAGTGAATTAATATCATTACCAATATATAATTTTAATTGTCCAGATAAAACATATACTGTTTCTTTTTTAAGTTCATGATATTGTAGAGAACAGCATTCTCCTTTTTTCATATATAGTCTTTTGAAAACATAATTATCATTATATTCAATTAATTCTTCTCCACCCCACGGTTTTTGACTAGTTAATGGTTGATTGTCTGGTACTGTAACATAATTTGATTTGAAATCTGTAAGTGGTAATCCTTTATTTCTAACAACATTAAATGCATATGCTGTATTTCTATAAGAATTTTCTTTTCTATCATTTACTAAAATTCTATCACCTGAAGTAATTCCCATAATTAACTCATCATATACAATACCTAACTGTGATAATTGATATTCAGTTGCTTCTCTTGTACTTTCTTTTCTACCTGTAACTAATATTATTTTATAACTAAGTTTATCCCATTGCTTAATGTTTGCAATTGTATTTTCTAATAAAACACTATGTTGTCCAGGTTGCACAGGTAAATTATTCAGTTTATATTGATTTGTAATATCACCACAATGGCGCATTAGAGTTCCATCAATATCACAAAATATTGTTTTTGGTCTATCCATAATAATTTAATATTTATTTACTTTTAAATTATTTAGTTGTGTTTTATTTAATAAATTATTAAATAATAATAATATATAATGGATAAATTTAAAAACGTTAAATTTTGTATAGGACCTATGAGCAAAAATATCGTAGATGCTATTATTAATTATGTAAATGATACAAATATTAAAATGATATTAATACCTTCTAGAAGGCAAATAGAATTTGATGGTGGGTATGTAAATAATTGGACTACAAAAGAGTTTAGTGAATATGTGAGAAGTAAAACAAAAAATATATTTTTAGAAAGAGATCATGGTGGACCTGGACAAGGTTCAACAATGGATAATGGAATAAAATCATTAGAAGAAGATTGTAAATATTTTGATATAATTCACATTGATCCTTGGAAATTTTATAAAAATTACTATGGTGGTTTAAATTCTACTGTAGAATTAATAAAATATTGTTATGAAAAAAATAAAAACTTATATTTTGAAATAGCAACAGAAGAAGCAATAAAAAAATTTACAGTTGACACCTTAAAGAAATTAACATCTGATTTAGATGAAAGACTGGATAAAGAAATTTATGATAGGATAATATATCTAGTAATACAATCTGGTACAGCATTGAGAGAAGGAAAAAATATAGGTACTTATGAGAATACTAGACTTAATAATATGGTTAATATGGCAAAAAAAAGAAATTTTCTAACAAAAGAGCATAATGGTGATTGGTTATCAGATGAACAAGTAAAAGATAAATTTTCTACTAATTTAGATGCAATAAATATTGCTCCTGAATTTGGTATGATAGAAACAAAAGTTATTTTAGATAAATTAAGAAAAGATAATAATCAAGAGCTAATACAAAAATTTTATAAATTATGTTATGAATCTAAAAAATGGGTTAAATGGGTCAGTAAAGATTTTAAACCCGAAGAAAATAAAGAAAAATTAATTGAAATATGTGGTCATTATGTTTTTGCTAAAAAAGAATTTTTAGAAATAAAAAATACTTATAATAATATTGATGAAGAAATAAAAAGAACTATTTATGATAGATTATTACATATACATAGTTTAATTAAGAGCCCTGTATAAATTAAGCTTTCCAAAATAGTAAAGAAATAAGTCTAATGGATGTTCATGTAAAGGTGCCATATTAATCCAAATTATTGCAGCTAATAATTTAACTTTATTAAAATCTAAATTTTTTTCTTTAATAAAAGTTTCAAAATCATTAAGTTGACTTATTAAATTAAAATTACAGCATAAATCAACGGTAACTTTTTCATTTTTTGTTTCAATATGAAATAAATTTTTTACTATGTTTGCATGATTAAAATGAATGTTGTGGTATAATTTTGCTAAATCGTAGTAAATATCACCCACATCTATTAATCCTCCAAAATCTTGTCTCCAATCTAATAATTTAAAACCGTTGTCAGTTTTAATTATATTGTCTAAAATAAAATCACCATGGAAATTATAAGCATCAATATTGCATAAGTAATCTGAAGGTATTTTTCTTAATAATTCATAAACATCGGGGATTATTACATTATTAATATTATCTTCTTTTGAATTAATACCAGTTTTTTTAAACAACATTTCTAACCGTTTTTTTGTTTTATCAAAATAAAATCTCTTAGCTACATCATAAAAATTTTCTGGTTTTTCTTTTTTCTTCCATAAATTTATATCAGACCATTCTAATAATTCTTTTAAGAATGTATTATTATTATAGGTTGATAAAAGTTGTCCTTCAATAAATTCAGATTTATAAAAATTATCTTTATATCCTAATAATTTAGGAACTGAATCTCCTAATAATTCAAATCTTTTAACCCTATTTTGACATATTTTTTGATTTGAAAAAAATTTTATAACTGTTCCACTTACAAAACATATTGATTCATCTATTTTATCTAATACATGGAATTCTCTATTTATATTATCTCTTGCATTTTTTAATGTTGTCATATTTCCTATATCATACCATTTATTTATTACTTTTGTATAAATTTTTTTTGATTTTAATATCTCCATTAATACATGACAATCAGATAAACTAGTTTTAAAATAGTCACTATTATGTAAATTTTTTAATATTTTCCAAAACATTTCATAGTCTTTAATCCCAGCTAATCCAATATATATATAATCATATTTATTTTCATCCTTTTCATTTATTTTAATAACTTTATTATCAGAAACATTAAATGTTCTATATTGATTTGACTCTAAATTTGAAATAGTACCAGCAATCCAATTATTATCTAAATTAATATTAAAATCTTTATCCTTAATAATTGTATCACATGCATGAAAAATAAAGGGTTTTTGTAAATATTTACTTGCTTGTAACATAGAAAATCCCAAACTACTACCTACACCTTTATATGGATTTACATCAATAAATTTGAAAGATTTATCAGGATACGCTAGTTCTAAAAAATCTTTCACTAAATTACCAAAATAACCAAGAGTTATAACAAATTCAGTATTATTAGGATATAAATCAATTATATGAGATATACAGTATTTATCACCAATCGGTACTAATGATTTATTTGTATAATTTGTTAAATCACCTAATCTAGATCCAGTCCCTGATGTTGTTATTAATACAGTTAGCATATAAATTTGTATATAATTTAATAGTTAAATATAAACTTAAGAAATATTTTGTATATAAACTATAATGAAACAAAATCCAGATTATTTAAAATTTTTAAAAGGTAAAAGAGTTATTATAGTAGGACCAGCCGAATCATTACTTGAAAGAGGTGATGGTAAATTTATTGACTCATTTGATATAGTAGTTCGAGTTAACAGAGGTATAGAACCTACCATTAAAAATTTTAAAAAAATAGGCTCAAGAACTGATATATTATACAATTGCATGTTAGAAAAAGAAGATAATGGTGGAGTTATTGATTTAAATTTATTAAAATTAAAAAATGTTAAATATGTATCTTATCATTCACAAGTATCTTATCAAGGAAAAGCAGAACCTATAAAACCATATCATTTAAACAATAGTAAATTAACTATTATGAACTCGTTTTTAAAAACACATATGATTGATCATAAATTTTATAATTCTATATCTTCTCAAGTTAATTGTAGACCAAATACAGGATTTATTGCTATTTTTGACCTGTTATTTCATGAGGTCAAAGAATTATACATAACAGGTTATACTTTTTATATGGATGGTTTTATGAAAGGTTATAAAGATCATTTAAATGATGATTTTATTAATAGAGCATATACATCCAAAAGACATGTACAAAAAAATTTATTTGAATTTTTAAAAAAGAAATCAAAAGAAGATGATAGAATTAAAACTGATAATATATTAACAAAAATATTAACTCTAGATGAGCTCAAAAAAGATGAAGAAACACTTAATTATGTTTTTTCATAATTATTTTATTTTTATTTCAAATATATTATCTAATAATTTATTTGTTATAGTTTGATTTTTACTATATTGCAATACTCTTAATAAATTTATTATTTGGAAATATTTATAACAATTAACATAAAAATCATATTTTTGAAAATAATTATCAATCATCTTATCTAAGTAATTTAAAATGATGATTGTCTTATTCCTATCATAATTATGATTATAAAGATTTAATGTCCATAAATATTTTGTATCTTGTCTTATTTTTACTATATCAAGAAGGGGACTTTCAATAAAACTATCTAGGAAATCTATCAAATATAATTGCATTCTATTATTATCCACTAGTATGTTAGAGAAAGTTAAGTCACCGTGACAAATACCAATAGGTATATTTTGATTTGAAATATATTCCATATTTTCATACAAGTAATTAAATATAAGTTTCAGTTTATTTTCTTTTATTAATTTATTATTTGTAATATTTCTTTGTATTGAATTAATTTTATTAAAAAGTAATTTATAATTAACACGTTTAATTTCACATTTTCTAAAGTAAGATTCTACTATATTTATTAATTGATTATAAAACCAATTGATTTTTAAACAATTACCCTTATGAATAAAATCAATTACATTTTCAGAAAAAGAAATATATTCCATGATATAAAAAACTTTATATTCACTTTTTATCTTTTTAATTACTTTTGGTACATTCACATTATCTAAAAAATTATTATCATGTAATGAAATCTGTTTATCTATTTGTCTTTGTAATCTATCAGCATTTCTTAAATCAGAAGACTTTTCAATCAAGTATTTATTATTATATTTTATAATTTTTACTTCAAAATTAGAATGACCTTTTATTTTAATCATATTATAATTAAAATAATAATATAAAGAGAAAAAAAACTTATTAATAAATGAGTAAAAATGTTTCCTTAATCTTGCCATGTGCTGGAAAATCTTCAAGATTTCCAGGTAAACCAAAATGGTTGTTAACATGTCCTAATGGTAATTTAATGATTCAAGAGTGTATCAAAGGTCTTGATTTAACAAATGTTTCAAAAATTTACATTACTTTTTTAAAAGAACATATTGATAAATATTGTAAAAATATAAATTTAAAGTTATTATTTGAATTTACTAATAAACCTATTGAAATTATAACATTAGATAAATATACATCTAGTCAATCAGAAACAGTCTTTATTACTATCAATAAATTAAACATACAAGGTAGTGTATTTATTAAAGATTGTGATAATTATTTTGAACATAAAATAGAAGCAAAAAATTATTTATGTTATGTCGAAATTAACAAAGATAATGATGTATCTAAAGTTTATAACAAAAGTTTTATTGAATTTAATAATTTAAATCAATTAACAAATATTTGTGAAAAACAAATAATTAGTCAAAATATTTGTGTTGGTGGGTATAGTTTTATGGACTGTCAATTATTCATAGATATTTATAATTCAATTGATAAATCTAAAATTTTATTAAAAGAACTTTATATATCACATATTATATGTTCAGCATTAATAGAAAATCATATATTTTATAGTAATGGAGTAACTAATTACATAGACTGGGGTACAATTGAAGAATGGAATAAATATAGATCATCTTATAAAACATTATTTGTAGACTTAGATGGTGTTTTAGTGTATAATTCAGGAGAATATACAAATCCTAAATGGGGAGATACAAAACCAATTTGTGAAAATGTCGAGTATTTAAAAAAATTATACAATACAAAAAGAGTTAAAATAATTATAACAACTGCAAGAAAATCTAAATATAGGGTAGAAACTATAAATCAATTAAAAAGAAATTTTATACCATATGATGATATTATTTTTGATTTATATCATGCAAAACGATATTTAATTAATGATTATTCACAGACAAATTCATATCCAACTGCTATAAGTGTTAATTTAAAAAGAGATTCAGGCGAATTAAATAAATTACTAAATTAATCATCTACTTTAATTAAGACGTATTGTGATTTTAGATACAATTTAATAAATTTCTTTCCTAATTCAGTTTTAAGAAATTGATCCATAGCATAATATGCACCTATTAATCCTGGAACTGAAGTAGCATCTTCACAAATTATTATTCCTTTTCTTGCAATTAAGGGTGCTACTTTTTGTAAGGCTGATTCTACTGCTTCTAACATATCCACATCAATATTTGCAAGAGCTATTTTTTTTATATCTTTTGGCAAGTCATCATTGCAGATATTATTTCTAATTAATTTAAAATTATTATTTTTAATATGTGATAAATTATTTGTTATTTGTTTTATTATATCATTTGCTTCACCATATTTATGAGTATTATTCCAATGTAAATCAGCTGATGTAGATGCTTCATTATAATTAAATCCTTCATATGTATCTAAAAAATATGATTTCCTTTTTATATTTGCATTTTGCATGTAAGTTAGACCCATACAAGCTGAAGAACCTAATAAAACACCTATTTCTAAATAATCTCCTTCAACATCTTTAGTTATTTCAATACATTGTATTAAAGTTTGTAACATTTCTTTTTCTTTAAAAATTTTTTTAGAAAAATAATCGTTATTTAATAATAGTACATCATTAAAAGTTTTTAATGCTAAATTATTAGTCCACATATAATTATGTTCTTTAAAGTGCTTATCATGTATTTTAAAAACTGTAAATTTACCATCGTTCTTTATAATTTTATCTAAATGGTATAAGTATTCATCATCTGTTTCAAATAATAATAAAAATACACAATTTTTTATTAATTCTGGTTTTATATTATCAATTGATTTTATCTTAGTAAAAGATGATATTGATATTTTATTATTTTCTGTTATAAAATATCTTTTTAAATTTGGTGGTATATTATCATAACTAACTTTTTTAGGCATCTTATCTAAAATAAATTTATCATATTTTAATAATCTTTCATCGATTGACATTAATATATATAGATTAAAATAAATTATATATATTATTTTAATTTATATAATGAAAATAGCAATATTAATATCAGGCCATGTTAGAAATTTTAAAAAAAATGTTGAAAATTTTCATAAATTATTTATTTCAAATCTTAAAGAATGTGGACATAAATATGATATATTTATTAGTACTTGGGATGTAGACGGTATTAAAAAAGATGGCAATCCATTTTCAACAAAATTAACAAAAAATGTTATTGATAAGGATGAACTATTTGATGATCTTAAGAAAGCTTATAATACAAAACATATTGAAATTGAAAATGCAAACAATTATAAGATATGTTCAAAGCATATTAATGATATATTTACAAAATATCCAAATTTAAAGAAAAAAGTAACAAAACAGCATATTGAAGGTGTTTTATGTCAAGTATATAAAATTAAAAAAGCATATGAATTAATAAAAAATGTAAATGAGTATGATGTTATAATTAAGTATCGATTTGATTTAAAAATAAATAAAAAAATAGATTGGAGTAATAAAAATATAGTAGATATTCTAACTAATTCAATTTATTTATATACAAAATATAAGAATAATTTTGATAATTCATATCATTGGAGTGATCTTGTTATTCCAGGAAAATCAGAGTATATGAAATACATAAGCAATGCATATGATTATATTATTAATACAAATTTAGAAATACTATCAGAAGATTGTGACATGTTTGATATTAATAATATTGTTTATGGAATTTTTAAATATTTTAAGATTAGTAATAAATTATATTTGGAACATATTGATTCATATCTTCTAAATAATTATGAATTACAAAGAAATTGGTAAAACTTAATTATAATTTAGGTTTAATATGATAGTATATAATTCTTGTTTTACGATATTTACCATCATCTTTTACAGGACATTCATATTTATTACTATCTTTTAATAACTGAAGTTCTTCATTAGTAATAATAGTATGATCTTTAGGTAAACCATCAACATAAAATAATATTATTTTTTCGTAGATATTATCATCAAACAAATTTAAAACATCATTAACACTTATATTTTCTTTTCTTAAATATTCTTCATGAATCTCTATAAAAAAATTAGTTTTCCCTTTTTTTATTAAATTTTTTGCACCCATAAGCATATAATATTCACCTCCTTCAATATCAATTTTGATTGTATCAGGTATTAATTCTTTTTTTTTTAAGATATTATCTAATGTATAAGTATCAACTTTTTTGTATGGTCTATTTGGTTTTATATTACTTCCTATTGTATCTTTGTATAATTTAATTTTTCCATTTATATGTGATAAAGCACATGTAAATTTTTTAATACTAATATTTTTTTCTATTATTTCGTCAGTATATTCTTTATTAATCATTTCATCTCTTGGTTCAAAATAATAGATTAACCCTTCTTTCATATTTTCTTTTGCTGTTTTAACATAAAAACCTTTTTGTGATCCAACATCAATAAAAAATTTTGAACTTTCTAGATATTTTTCAATTGTTCCCAAAAATTTCATTATTTAATTACTTATAAAATATAATAATTAAATAAACTTAATTTCACATAGAAAGAAATCCAAATTCTTCTAATGCATCCTCATAACTTTTATTATTTACAGGTTCTAATTTAGTTAATAATTCTGTGACAGGTAATATAATTTTTATATTATCATCAAAATCATTTTGTAATTTTACTTTATCATACCATTCCTTTCCTAATTTTGTAATATGAATTACATTGCCAAATCCACTGTCCATAGTTTTTTCACAAATATAATCATTTATTATTAATATTCTAATGAATTCTAACCACCATTTTTCACTATATTTATTTCCCATGTTATAACATTTTAACTTAAAAAAGGGTTTTATTTTATTTGCTCTAGATCCTCTTAAAATTTGTACTAATGTTTTACTACCAAAATTTTTAAATAAAGAACATAATAATTGTAAAAATATTTTTGTTTCTTGAGAAATATCTCTAACAATTCTATTGTGAGCATTTAAACAATTATCACAATTATTACACTTATTTTCATATTCTTCTCCAAAATGTGATAATAAAAATTTCCTTCTACACATATGTGTTAATAAATATTTTTCCATTTTAATAATTTCTTTTTCTTTATATTCTCGAAATTCTTTGTCTTCTATCTTTGTCATAAAATATCTATTTAGTCTGAAATCATTTTGTGAATGAAATAAATGACATTCACTCTTTTCACCATCTCGACCTGCTCTTCCTATTTCTTGATAGTATGATGTTAAATCGCCAGAACATCCATATTGTATAACTAATCTTACAGATCTATTGTTGATTCCCATTCCAAATGCAATTGTTGCTATTATACACTTTACTTCTCCTGACATAAATTTATTTTGTGTACGGTTTCTTACATCTGTTTCTAAACCAGCATGATAAGGTAAGCATTTTACTCCACATCTCCTTACTACATTTGCTATCTTTTCTGTATAATCTCGTGTCCTTGTGTAAATTATTATTGATTCGTTTTTGTATTTTTTCATTAATTTATACAAATCCTCATATATATTATTTTTTGTTTTTTTTGATATTGATAAATATAAATTTGGTCTATCGAAACTACTTTTTATAATTTTTGGATTTCTTAAATCTAAAAATTCTTTTATATCATCTATAACTTTATCATTTGCAGTTGCAGTTAATGTTAAAATAGGGACATTTGGAGCCCATTCTCTTAGACAATTTAGATTTCTATATTCTGGTCTAAAGCTATTATCAGACCATGAAGAAATACAATGACTTTCATCAATTGCAAAACAACATATATTTCCCAAATTATTTATTTTTTCAATAAAACTTTGACAATTTACTAAATATTCTGGTGTTATATAAATGATTTTATTATTACCATTTGTTATATCATTCATATCCATGTTTTTATTAAAATTATTACTATTTAAACAACAAACCGGAATCTTTAATTTTTTTAATGTATCCATTTGATCCTCCATTAATGATATTAATGGTGATATTACAATTACACTTTTTTTTGTTAATAAAAATGGCAGTTGATAACAAATCGATTTACCAAATCCAGTTGCTAAAATAGCACAAATATCTTTATTTCTATTTAATAGATAATATATTATTTTAAACTGTAATACTTTTAATTTATCATATCCAAAATACTTTTTTAAATATCGATCATATCTTTCTCTATATTTTCCCATTAATTAAATAATTAATAACTCTTTATTTATTATTTCAATATTTACTAATATGTATCTGGATTACTTTGTTTTGTTTTTCTTTCCCATTCATCCCATCTTTCTTGACTGAAATTATTTGGAATCCAGTATCCCTTTTTTTCTAATTTGCTAATATCTTTTTCAAAATAAGGATATTTCATAAATACAATACCTTTTTTTATTTTTGGTGGATTATTTTTTAATTCATCTGGCCAATTTTTTATCCATGTTTGCTTTTGAACTGGTAAAGAATGAGTACCAGACCATTTATAAATAAAGTATTCAGTATTATATGCATTCATACAACCACCTCTAATACCAACTGATATTTGCTCATGTTCTTTATTATCAGGTCGTCTCTTTAGTTCTTTATTTATATTTCTACCATCTGGTATGTCTAATGTTAAATAATCATTATTTGGATTCCATACTCTTTTATGCATTGTATCATTTATTAATGATTTTTCTTTATTAAAACGTAATGCTCGTAAATAATAATCGGCTTCTCTATGACCACCACCTGAAAATTGTTCATCCCAAATACCTATATTTTTAACAGCTTCTGCTGTATAAGATACAATATTATCTCCAAATTCACCTGCAATAAAATTATACTTTTCGTGCATTTTTAATAAATGTGAGCACCAATTTTTATGTAATACACAATCATTTTGTAATGTTACAACATATTTCGAATCCGGATTTCTTAAACTTTTGAAACCTAATAATAATGCCTGATTCCAAGATTCTCCTAAATTTGCTCCTGACCAATCAGGTCTACAATCATTGTTATACACCTTTACTATTCCTCTAAATTTCTCATTCATTCTAAAATTACTATGATTATTAATTATATTCACTTCTGTATTTGGTATATGCTTAAAATCTGAACAAAATATGTTCTCTAATAATTGATTTAACACATCTTCCCTTTTATATGTGATAATAAATATTTTTATATTTTTCATATATAATATTAAATAATAATGAAAAAAATAAATATAAACTTACAAGATATTTGTAACTATGAAATTAATCTATTAAATAATGATAATTATACTAAAATGACAAAAGAATTAATTAATATTAATTTAGATAATTGGAAACAATCATTATGGTATAAATATTATACAACTTATTGTCCAAAAAATTTAAATGATATTTATAAGACTAATATAGATACTCTTAAAAATTTACCTCCTGAAACTATATTTGAACCATGGACACATGATTACCCTATACCACAACATCGTTTCAAAAGATTAGGTATGTATGGCCCCAAAAATAAAGATTATATCTATCAACAAATAAAAAAAACAAAAAATTTGATTACTTCCATTCAAAAAAATGGATTTATTGAATCTAATGAAATTAAAAATAATATTGTTGTTGAAATATTAAAATTTAATGATAAAATTAAATATTTAGTAACTAGTGGTAATCATCGAATTAATGTTTTAAAAGCATTAGATTTTAAGACTGTTAATGTTTGTATTAAACAAAATCATCATCTAAAATCAAAAAATTTAATTAATAATAAAATTTATGATGAAAATAAACCCTACAGAACAATTATTGATTATAATTCTGCAGACAGTTGGCCTGCTGTTAAATCTAAGTTTATGTCTAAAAAAGATGCCCAAGAAATGTTTAAAGCTTATTTCAATTAATCTTTGGAACAAATTAATAATCCTCTTTTGTAATTATTTTTATCCCTTTCATCTATATCAGTTTTTATATTCGTAAATCCATATGGTTTTAATACTGATTTCAAATAATTAAAGCTAGGTATATTGTATAAATTGTTAAATTTATTTGATTTACTATCACCACCTCCCCATTTACATATCTCCATATCCGTATCAAATATTTTTGTTTCAATTACTAACATTTTTGTATTACTTATTTTTTTCAATAATTCTTCCATATTTGGTATCCTATGTAATAATCCTAAACATAAAATTATGTCATATTTTTCTTTATCTAAATCGATACTATATACATCTCTTACTGAAAAATCTATATTAGTAGATAATCTAAAAACCGATTTTACAAAATTAGCCTTCTCTACTCTTAGTGGATCTAAATCTATTCCTGAAACTTTTGCTGCTCCAGCTTCTAAACTTTTACATGAAAAATAACCATCAGAACATCCTAAATCTAATACATTTTTGTTTTTAAAATCTACTAATTTATTAATTCTTTCCCATTTTATTTTATTGTTTCCTATTGAATATTTTTGATCTTTTATTGTCATAATTCCATTTATATTGAAATTATGATTCCACGGTGCTTTTTTACTTAACTCTCTTATTTTTTGTTCTACTTTACTCATTATATAAAAATTTATAGATTTTATCAATACATATATTACTCACTTTATCTACACCTTCTATTGTGTTTGAACCATTATGAGTACCAAATATATTCTTTTCATAAGTTCTTAATTTATTATTAAATGACAATGGTTCTTCTTCAAATACATCTAAAGCACATCCATGTATAAATCCTTCTTCTAGTAAATCGATTAAATCTGATTCTACGATTACTTGACCTCTTGATACATTCACTATCCTCACATTTTTATTGCATAATTTTATTTTATCCTTATTCAATAATCCTCTCGTATTTTTATTTAATGAACAACACACAATTATAAAATTACTATCTTTTAGTGCTTCATCTAAACTTGTAAATGATAAATCATTAAACTCTGATAATTCCATTTCTTTGTTATACTGACACTCTAATTTACCATCAGTTTTTTTAAAACCAGGATCTGAAATATATACATTCATCTCAAATGGTTTCAATCTTCTTGCAATACTTCTGCCTATATCACCAAATCCTATTAAACATACTTTTTTATCCTTTAATGAAATACCAGTTGGTTTTACCCACCTTAATTTTCTTACTTTTCTATCAATAAAATATGTATCTCTTGCTAATCCTAATAAGTATCCTAATGCTACATCTGCTACTTCATTACCAAATACATTAGGTGTATTTGAAATTGGTATTTCTAACTCTTCACATGCTTCAAAATCAATATTATCTGTACCAACACCCCATTTCATTGCTGCTTTTAATTTACCCTTTTTACCTGCTTCTAATACTTTTTTTGTTGCTGGATCATCACCAATAATCCATGCATCATATTCTGGAAGTAATTTTATTAATTCTTCTTCAGACATCACTTGTTTAAATTTTGGACAAAAGTATTCTAAATTTAGTTCTTTGAATTTTTCTTCATATCTTTTTATATTTTTAATCATTGCTGGACAAGTTACTAAAACTTTCATATAAAAATAATATTATTAATTCATTAAATAATATTATTATATCGGATATTTAATATCAACCTTTATAAAAAATTTCGTCATATATAATAAAGTTTTACTTATTTTTTGATAGGGAGTTTACAGAATAACTTTTTGAGTTATTCAATTAACTCTTTGGGAGTTTACCACGAAAGCCTTTTTTATGTCCTTTTGGAGCAATTTGTTGTTGGCTTTTCGTGCTTGTTCGTCACGGTTTTATTCTTTTTTTAGGTCCAAATTCTTCTTGCATCCGGAATGATGTTACTTTATCACCATTCTTTTTTGAATCCTTAACTACTTTCTTATTTGTAATTTTACCTAAAATATCCATTTCTGTTGCTTTTCTCCATTTTTTTTCTTTATCTTTTACTTTTTCTTGTTCTTTTATAAAATTTAATATAGCTATCATATTCGATTTATCTATATTAACTTTTTTCATATATAATTAATATTAACTATATTGTTAAATAATATTAATTTAAATTAAATACAGCCAGTTTATTTTCTACAATTTGCGCATTTGCATATATAAATTCATTACTATATTCTCTTTCTACATCTCTTCCATAATCATCTACAATTATTGTACCTTTTTTACATAATTGTGACGCAGTGTAAATACTCTGCATTCTCCCAGGACATGGACATAAATTACATCCTTTTGTTTGTTTTCTTCTACAAGGAAATGGATGACCTACTGGACCATCAACTAAAATTACATCCCAGTTCTCTGATAGAATAAATTCAGGTAATTCTTTCATCATTAAATCATTTGGTTTTTGCATAAGTTCTTTCCAGTCTTTTATTTTTGTTTTATAATCATAATGTAAAATATTCAAGCCATTAAATTTTTTTATCCAATCTTGATTATCTTCTATAAAATATGAAGTACCATCCTTATTTATTTTATTCCATAAATAAGAATCGTTTCCTAATCCAAAAACTAATAATTTACATGGTGCTTTTTGTAAAAGTATCTCAATTATTTTTGAATATTGTGCTTGAGACATTAATCCATGTTTAATTGTATTTTGAATTAATTCATTTAATTCTGACATTATAAATTTATTTATATTGATATCTTTAAATATTGGTAATAAAATTAATTAATAATCTTTAACTATTTATAAATGAATTCTTCATCTATTACAGATGTTATGAATAATAATGATTTAAGAAGGTTTATATTTACTTTTTTTAGAAAAAAGGCGAAATTATATTGTGGAAATTGTAATAGAGTATTAATTTGGGATAAAAAACCAGTTTGTGCATATTATACAAGTAATAATACTACTTATGCAAAATGTAGTATTTGTTGGAAACGTGATATGTTTTTTTTAACTTGGTCTGGAACATAAATATTTTAATAATACTTAAAAATAGATATATTTAAGTATTTATATGAAGACTATTTATGCATTAGTACCTATAAAACATAACTCTCAGAGAGTTCCAGGTAAAAACTTTAGATTAATGAATGGTAAACCATTGTATCAATATATAATAGATACATTAAAAAAATCAAAATATATTTCTAGAATATATGTTAATACTGATAGTTCTTATTTAGCAACTGAATTGAAAAAATATTATCCAGAAGTATTTGTTTATAATAGACCTGCAAATTTAATTGGTGGTGATGTAGCAACAAATGATTTATTTGTAGATATGATAAAAACATTGGCTCTAGATGCTGATTATTATTTTCAAACTCATGCAACGAATCCATTATTGAAGGTTGAAACAATAGATGATTGTATTGAAACATTTCTAAATAAAAGTAATAATCATGATAGTTTATTTTCTGTTAAGCAACTACAAACAAGATTATATAAAAAAGATGCAACTGCATTAAATCACAACATAAAAGAGTTAATACCTACACAAAATTTAGAACCATTATATGAAGAAAATTCTTGTATGTATTTATTTTCAAAATCAAGTTTATTACAACATGGTCATAGAATTGGATCAAAACCATATATGTATATAATGAATGATATTGAATCACAGGATATTGATGTTGAAGATGATTTTATTCTAACTGAAATGTTAGTTAAGAAATCAATGGAAAAAGTAAATAAAGTTGTATTAATTACAGGTATTGCTGGAGGTATTGGTTTCGCAACAGGTATGAAATTTAAGGAAGAAGGATGGACTGTAGTAGGAATTGATAAAGTAGTAAATAAAAAAGTAAATTCATTATTTGATGTATATAATATAGATATTAAAGATGATAAAGATGTTTTTAAAGTAATGAAAGAAATACGTAGTAAATATTCAGGATTAAATTGTATAGTTAATAATGCTGCTCATCAAATATGTAAACCATTATATGAATCATCATCAGATGATTGGAATGCAGTAATGTCAGTAAATGTAAAAGCACCATTTTTACTAGCAAAATATGGTTTTGATATGTTAAGAGAATCAAAGGGTACTATAATTAATATTTCATCAGTTCATGCGATTACTACAAGTAAGAATATTGGTTTATACGCATCAAGTAAAGGTTCATTAGCAGCATTAACTAGAGCAATGGCTTTAGAGTATGCAGAGTATGGTATCCGAGTTAATTGTATTTTACCAGGAGCAGTAAATACTGATATGTTAAAACGTGGGTTAGCTAGAGATTTATTTAGTAAAGATGGATCAGATACTATTAAAACTCGCTTAGAAAATTTAGGTAAAAAACATTGTATTGGAAGAGTTGGAGAGCCAAAAGAAATTGCGGAATTAATTTTATTTTTATCAGATAATAACAGATCATCATACATAGTTGGTCAATCTATAGTTGCAGATGGAGGTGCTACTATTAAATTGAGTACGGAATAATTGAATTTTATTTATTTATTAATATAAATAATATTAATAAATGTCATGTTATGAAAAAGTAATACTAAATGATGATTTAATAAATAAAATTTTAGAGTATAAAAAATGCGATTTTTGTTTTAAAATACAAAATAGAGTCAAAGATTTAGAAGGAGGTATTTGCGATGATTGTATAATAGAAATGGATAATTCAATATGGGGATTACGCAATTATGGTAATTTTAGTATAAGATACGTTTTTAGATCTTGATTAATTTATTTGTATATAAATAATGAATACTTGTTTTGAAGAGTATAAAAATAAGCACAAAGGTAAAAGAGTCTTTTTAATTGGAAATGGACCATCACTAAATAAAACTGATTTAGAATTAATTAAAAATGAATATTCAATAGCAATGAATCGTATATCACTAATATATGAAAATACAGAGTGGAGACCTAGTTATTATTTATTTTGTTCTAGTAATTGTGATCATCCTACATGGGGTAGAGCATGGACAAAATCTATTTTAGATGCTGTTAAAGATGATAAAACTACACCATTTATTTGGAGTAAATATCAAAGAACAATCGATCCTAAAAATAAAATAAATAAGATAAAATGGTTTCATAGCGTTTCTGAAAAAAAACCAGATACTGAAGGAAATATCGATCCAATCTGTTTTTCTGAAAATGTTATTGAAAGAATTGATAAAACAGGTACTACTATGAATGTTGCATTACAATTAGCAAATCATATGGGTTTTTCGGAAATTATTGTAATTGGAGCTGATTTAGGATGGAAAGCAGATACAGGTAAAACAAACAGTGATCCAAATCATTTTTGTAAAGATTATAGTGCTGATATACCTGCATATAAATTAAAAAAGATAAACAACCAAATGAGAAATATACATAAATTAGCAAGAAGTAAAATTCCAGATACTGTTAAAATGTACAATGCTACAATAGAAACTAAACTGGATATATATCCTTTAATAGATTATAAAAATTTATTATTAGAGAATAAGTACACAAAAAGAGAAATGGAAGAATTAGAATTAAAAGCTTACTGGTTTAAATTAAATAATGTTTGATAACTTATTATTTAAAGGTGAACGTATAATTAGTTTATATGACAACAAAGACTAATTCAGATACTCAAAGAGTATCAAATGATAATCAAAGATTATCTACTCAAAGAGTATCTACAAAAGGAGTTATTTATGTAGTATATGATGCTACAGGAACAAACAAATTCTATAATGAATGTAGTTATTCGATTCAAACATTAAAACAACATAATCCAAATTTACCAGTGACAGTATTTTCTGATATTAAAATTAATTCAGATTTAATTGAAAATAATATAATTATTCCAAGAGCAAAAGTATCATTAAGATGTAAAACAAATTATATGTATCAATCACCATATGATAAGACATTATTTTTAGATACTGATACTTACATAAATCATAATCTAGATGATATGTTTGAGATTTTAGATAAGTATGATATGGCATTAGCTCATGATTTTTCAAGAAAAAGAAATTATGTAGCAGCAGCAATTCCTGAATATAATAAATTACCATATGCATTTAGTGAATTTAATACTGGAGTATTTTTATATAAAAAGTGTGATGCTACAAAAAAATTTTTCGAATTATGGGATCATTATTTTAATAAATATAGGCATATCATGCCATATGACCAACCATCTGCTAGAATTTCTTTTTGGGAATCTGGAGCAAAAATTCATACATTACCATTAGAATATAATAGAAGAAGTAAACAAAATCGTTTAAAATCACAAAAACAGAAAGATGATGGAAAAGTAGGTCCAGAGCATTTAAAAACTAGAATTTATCATAATCATGGTTTAGTTGGAAGAACTGCGGATCAATTTGATAATGAATTCCATTATGTATAAAACAATATAAAATAATAATATAATTATATTTTATAATGAAAGTACTTTTTTTAGATAATAGAGAAATTCATGTTGGTTCTAAACGTGTATTTATATATAATTTTTACATGACTCTTAAAGAATTAAATTACAATGTAGAATTAAATAAGGAAATTACTGAATCATATCAAGTAATTATTTTAGGAAAAAATTTATTAAAACAATCAAAAAATATTAAAATGAGTTTAAATCACAAATGTTTATTAGGTATTGTAAATCCACCAAATGATGATATAATGTTAGAATATAAAAATATTATTGATTTTTGTATTGCAGGATCTGTTGAAGAAAGAGACTCATTATTAAAATATATTCCAAATTCTATTTATTACCCTTTAATTGAAATTCAATTTAATAAAATAAAAACACATACTGATAAAGAAGAATTAGTGATTGGTTACCATGGAAATAATGCACACTTAAAGTCATTTATTCCTAATATTAATTGGGCACTTGAAGAATTTTCTAAGAATAACAAAATTAAACTAAAAATTATTACTGGTGATCATAATGATTGTTCATATAAATGGAGTTTTGGAAGACCTAATATTAAAATTGAGCAAGTTAATTGGAAAATTTGGTCAATAGAAGATGAATTACTAGAATGTGATATTGGTTTAGTTCCAAATGTTTCAAACATACCTGAAAAACATAGAAAATACATATTAAAATATTTAGATTCTAACAATATATTTGGTTATGATAGTGATTACATTCTTAGGTTTAAAAATAAATCTAATTTTGGAAGAGCATTGGTTTTTATGCAATTAGGTATTCCTATAATTGCTGATTTCACACCATGTCATTTTGAAGCAATCAAAATGGATGAAACTGGATATTTAGCACTATCAAAAGAGGGATGGTTAGATTGCTTAAATAAATTAAAAGATACTAAAACTAGAAAAAGATTATCAGAAAATGCATTAAAAAAATTTGAATTAGAATTCAATATTAAGACGCATGTTACAAGAGTATATAATGAAATTGAATCAATATATAAATCTAGCAAATAATACAGGAACAATTTGTTCTATTATTATTTTCAACTATTCTTTCTCTTCTTACTTCACTATTTTCTATTCTTTCATTAAGCATATCACGAAAGGAATTAATTGCATTTCTTCTATTTCTTCTAGTAATTCTAGATATTCTGTTTCTTCTTTCTAACTCTATATTTCTATATACACTTCTTCTTATTGATTCTAATGCTATAGGTGATATAGGTGGAGTTTTTAAATTATCAATTGGATCTCTAAATGGTGTTCTACATAATGGACATGTATGAAATTTATCCATTTTATTATGACAATCCATACACCATGAATGATTACATTTTCCATTAAAAATATTTTTTTTATTTTCATAACATATTGGACACTCTATCACAGTACTATCTATTATAAACTTTATCATTTAATATAATACACATAAATTTTTAATTTAAATGATTGTTAATTTTTATATTATATGTATTTCAACGTTCAAAAAAAAGATGATACAACACATGTTGTATCTGGAAAAGAAGTAACAAAAGAAACTTATTTAAAACTATCTAAAGATGCTAGTGAATATAATCATGAACAATTTTTTGAAAGTCTAAAAAATGATTTTGATTTTGATTATAAAAAATTAAAAGATTTTATTGATAAATTAGCACTTAGTACACAAATTGTTATTAAAGAATCTAAAATGTTATATTTACATGGATATTTATTGTATGTAGCATTAGATGAGTATCTAAAAAATAATCCAGCAGTTGATTTTGTCAATATAGTTGAAACTGGGACAGCAAGAGGGTTCTCATCAATGTGTATGGCAAAAGCATTACATGATAGAAAGAGAGACGGTAAAATTTATACTGTTGATTTATTACCAAATAATCAGCAATTCTATTGGAATTGTATTGAAGATTTTACTGGACCCAAAACTAGACCTGAACTATTAAAAAAATGGGATTATTTATTAGAATATGTTGAATTTGTTCAAGGAGATTCTAAAAAAATTCTTGATGATTTACATGAAAAGTATTTTGTTCCAAGAGTACATTTTTCATTTTTAGATGCTCAACATACTTATAGTTATTTAAAACATGAAATGGATTGGGTTAGAGATAGACAAGAAAAAGGAGATGTTATTATTTGCGATGATTATACAACATATCATTCAGGAAGACAACAATATCCAGGGATTATTAGAGCTGTTGATGAATTTGTTGAAGAAAATACTTATGATCAAAAAATATATATTGGAGATGATGGAGATAAAGAAAGAGGATATGTTCATTTAGTTAAAAACGATTAAATTAATTACAAAAATCATTTGTAATTAATTATTTACATTTTTTGCATTAAAACCTCCCAATTCATTGCAAGAGTATTTGGTATTCTTCTTGATACTAAACACTTACTCTTTTTAAATAAATTTATTACACTCTCACCAGTATATACATCATTCTCAGCGTATTCATCTGACGCTACATTTAATTGTAATTGTAATAATATTACTCCACCTGGTTTTAATACTCTCTCAATCTCACCTATAAATAAATCTGGATATAATGAATGATCAAATATATTTGTATATGCAGCTCCAAAAAAATTATCACTAAAACCTAATTTATGTATATCTCCTGTAAATACATGCGGTTCCGCTGGTACAATATCTATACCTACTGCTTTCATCCCTAAATTTTTTAGTGCTACAACCTCCTGACCAGTTCTTGCTCCTAAACATAATGCTCTTTCACCATCTTTAAAATAATTTGAGTATTGTCTAAATACTGTTGTAAATACATCTATCTTATATTGCCATTCTTTACCTAACCATTTCTTCCTTTTTACAGGATCTGTTGTTTTCTTTTTTTGATGAACTATATAATCTTTATAATTTTCATATTTATGCCTTAATGGTATATCCTCTATTTTTACAGTATTGTCTTTTGGTGATAAATCTATTACATCCATTTTATTATATTCTAATATTGCTGATAATAATCTGTATGCATAATGCTCTTGAGTATAATTA
>Ga0163109_10000442_pt1 | contig 33455 bp, 38 predicted proteins | sample CRUFie1St13metaG_FD_108704 | JGI IMG/M metagenome (GOLD analysis project Ga0163109, IMG submission 108704) | Marine microbial communities from the Costa Rica Dome - CRUD Field 142mm St13 metaG | ecosystem: Environmental > Aquatic > Marine > Oceanic > Photic zone | place: Costa Rica: the Eastern...
AGGGCCGGAGTGCGCGGAGCCCCCGAACAGACCGTAGTGGTAGTCTGACATCTCCTCGCTGGTCATCATCTCGTGCTCCGTCTCTGCTAGGAGTCGCCATGCGTCCTGACTTGTTTCCAGATCGCCTGAATCGAATCGCACTATGGCCCTGATCAGGTCGATGTCCACGGTGTATGTGTCCTCTACCTCGTACAACAGGTCTGTCGTCTCGTTCTCCGGGTAGAACGCGTCCTCCGAGTTGTCGAAGACGATGAACTGGGCGAACGAGGAGAGGGCTAGTATGCCTATCACTGCCGTGGCAATGACCATCTTGGGCCTGTCCACGGAGAGCTCGCTGAGGGAGTCGAAGGGGTTCTTCATGCACAGCCCTTTCGAATTTCAGCGTTTAGTGCTTTGTTCTGGAAGGTGATATTCCTCAATGAATACTCCAAGGGTGCAAAACCATATTGTATTGTGGCCTAAATGCTTGAATTTGTGTGAAAAAAGTCGAAAAGGGTACGAGACGGTTTTCTTCTACAACGAAGTTATAGCGATTGAGGGCTTTGGAGTGTACATGACTAGGTTTGGCATAGTGGCCGTTGTCGCGCTCATCCTCCTGAGTGCGATGGCTCTGCCAGTGCAGGGACAGGAGGAGGCTGAGGAGGAGAGTAATGTGATCATAGACGTGGTTCTGCCGGTCTCACTGGCATTCATCATGTTCTCATTGGGTATCGGGCTGACTCTGGAGGACTTCTCGTTGATATTCAGGGAGCCGAAGGCATTCGGTATCGGGATAGCGAACCAGATGGTCGTCCTCCCGCTGATGGGTTTCGCCGTCGCGACGCTGGCTGGCTTGGAGGGCGAGCTCGCGGTGGGCCTGATCATACTGGCCTGCTGTCCCGGTGGAGTGACCTCTAACATCATCACGAAGCTGGCAAAGGGGGATACTGCGCTCTCGATATCTTACACTGCCGTGGTATCTGTGGTGACCGTGGTTTCCCTGCCTGTGGTCGTGGGCCTCTCGATGGAGCACTTCATGAGCGGTGCGAGCGCTGACTTCGAGGTGCTCGGACTTGGTCTGCAGATGTTCGTACTCACGGCACTCCCAGTGGCGATAGGCATGGGCGTCCGTTCCTACAGCCCTGATACGGCCAATGCGATGGAGGGGGGGGTTAGCAAGGTCGCCGCCGCTCTGTTCGTCATAATCGTCCTCGCCGCGATAGCTAGCGAGTGGGACACACTGATGGATAACATCGGTACGCTTGGGCCCGCGGTCATCGGGCTCAATGTGATCATGCTGACAGTGGGCTACCAAAGCGCGAAGATGCTCGATCTAGATGCCGTAAGAGCGACTACGGTAGCTATCGAGAGCGGAATCCAGAACGCGTCTGTTGGCATTACGGTCGGTGGGCTGATAATGGCGCCAGCGGCCGGCGAGACGCTCTCCACCCTGAGCCTGCCCTCCGGGGTATATGGCGTCCTGATGTATATCGTGACTCTACCATTCGTATGGTGGATAGCGCAGAGGAACGCTACCTCCTCGAGACCAGCCGAGGAATGAGGACGGGGGTCCTCTCCCTGTAGTCCAAGTAATCCGGGTCATCTGCCCACTTCTCCAAGCCCCTCCTGTCGAGGATCGGAATCCCGCTCACTCTTGTTAGCAGGAGGTAGACGAAGACGGGCGATACCCAGGCTACCATCTCAAGCCCGTCGAAGCAAGCGACGCCGAAAGCGCCTATGCCGGTCCAAAGCAGGATCTCTCCGAAGTAGTTTGGATGCCTGGAGCGTGCCCACAGGCCCTCGTCGATCCACCTCCCCTCGTTCTCCTCCTTGGAGTTGAAAGAGGACTTCTGGGAGTCAGCGATGACCTCAATCGAGAATCCGACTAACCAGAGGGCTAGCCCGATGCCGTCCCACACCCCAAAAGGAGGGGCTTCTCCAGATTGGGTGTTGATCACCAGAACGACGTTCAGTGTGAGGAATACCCAGAGGGCCTGGAGGGTCCAAGGCACCATGAACCTGATCGGGGATGTCTTGAGCTGGTCGAATCGACCATCCTTGCCCGAGTGGTGTATGCGAAGGAACAGGAATGCCGAGAGGCGCAGTGACCAGACCGCTACCAACGCACTGATCAGGAGCTCCCTGGTGCTGGGGTCGTCTGATTGCGAGCCGGCCCAGAGGCTGAATGCCACGACCGCGAGGTAGGTCATACCACCAGTGAGATCGTAGAATCGCTCACTCTGAAGGATGGAGGCTGGAATCCATGCCAGCCACTGTATGCCAAATATTATGACCGCGCACCATGCCATTCCCGCCATTCCGCCTATCTGGACGGAGTTGGTGGATGTCGCTCCGACCATCAGTATCGTGATGACCACGCTCACGACCATGACGATGGACGTCAAGCGATAGTCCTCTGGGCTGGCTTGCATATCTCCCCAACCACTACCGGTCACCCTCATCATAAGATTCTGCCTACTCCACACTAGGTCGTAGTCAGTCGTCGAAGGCCTCTACCTCGGTGCTTCTCCTCACCAGCTCGAAAAATTAGGAGCGTGCCTGATAGCCCTCACGACACAATTGTCTGGGGGTTTGAACAGAAAATACGGGGGTTTGATAATAAATCTCTCTCGTTGTGTTGGTTCCATGTCAACAAGGTTTGCCTGCATCTGGATTTGTCTATGCGTCGCTATGATGGGATCGGTCTCTTCGGTGTCACATAGCTTATTGGAGGATCACAGCGACTCATTCGATGCGCATGTGGACAAGGGGAGCGTGGTAGTCATATTCGATGACAGCATACACTCAGACACGGTGAACGCGATGGACTTTGACAGTGACGGGAATGTGATAGTGGGCGGTTCAGGATGCGCGAGGGATAGCAGCCAGCTTACTGTACCATACTCGTGCACAATGGCCTTCGAGGGAGGGACCGTCACGACAGACGACTTTATCCCTGCATTCGTATCGATAATCGATACTGATGGCGCTAAGCTCTCGACCTATCTCTTCTCCAGCGGATTCGGGGACAGGGTCGATGCAGTGCTCTCCCTGTCGAACGGCGATATTCTAGTTGCAGGAGGATTCTGCTGGCAGTCGTCGCAGACCAACACCCCCTGCGCATTGGAGGGAGGGGGGATGTCCCTCCTGAACCGAAACCCCGGGACAGACGCCTTTGTATTCAGGATGACCGGTGAGGGGCAGGTAGTCTGGTCAACGGCCCTGTGGTCAGGGGGCAACGACATCATAAACAGCCTTTCCGAGGGACCAAACGGAGAGATTTACGTATACGGAATATTCTGTAATCAGGTAATGTCGAACTGCAACCTCAGGGACGGTTCGGGCACCAACATCCAAAGCAAGGGGGACACAGACCTATTCGTGGCTAAGCTGGATTCAGCGGGAACTATCCAGTGGGTCAAGGGCCTCGGAAGCACGTCAGATGACTATGGGATGGTGAACGATTTCTGGTCCACCAGCCAAAAGGGAGTGGTAGCCACATCTGATGGCGGTGTGATAATCTCAGGCCATGTCTGCATGAACCAAGGCTGGTTGGACAGCTGCTCCTTCAGGTTCTCACCAGAAGCAGAGCCTATCACAAGGCCAGATGGTTTTGTGGCCAAGTACGCGGCAAACGGTACCTTCAGTTGGCACTACCAGATTGGGGGCACGGGGAACGACTACGTTCAGACTACCATAGCCCTTGATGAGGACAGGATACTAGTCGCTGGAAACCACTACTCATGGAACTTCACTGCTGGGGACCTCTACATCGGAAACTCCGGGAGTTCCGATGCGTGGTGGGGGATACTGAATCACACGTCACGAGAGTGGGAGGGGCTATGGGACTCAGACGACTCGCACGACTCCTACATACACTCAGCTGCGGTTGGTCAGAATGGCGAGTTCGTGCTCGCAGGCTCTTCCTGTTGGGACACAACCCCATGTATGACAGAGATAAACGGACTGGAGTTTCCGGGGGAGTCTTACGGCCTAGGTTGGGCGATGCTCGTCAATAGTGACGGGACCAGCGAGTGGATACAAGGGGTGGCATCGACAACTAGGGGGAACTCGCACGTGAACGAAGTGGCAATGAATGACCACGGCGACATCGCAATGTCCCTCAAGGGCTGCGAGAGCGAAGATGCAAACAACGGCGATTGCATGTTCTCAATGTTGGGCCACGAGCTAGGTCCGCTGGAGAATGCCAGCGTCGTCCAGATCCTCGTCAGAGACATCGACAGAGACGGGGCTATGAACCCGGATGACATGTGCCCAGATGGGGAGACAGGCTGGACCAGCACACCTGAAGAGGACATGGATTCAGATGGGTGTCGTGATGGCACGGAGGACGAGGACGACGACAACGACGGGTGGTCGGACTACGATGAGGAGTCCTGCGGGAAGTCATCGGTAGATGGCTCCTCTACACCAACAGACGCGGATGGGGATGGGGTGTGCGACTCGGTGGATACCGATGACGACGACGACGGGACAGATGACGACGAAGACTCGTTCCCGTTGGACCCCTCGGAGGCATACGACCACGATGGTGACGGAGTTGGCAACAATGCCGACCCCGATGACGACAATGACGATTGGGAGGATGGCGTAGACGACTTCCCACGTGACGGATGTGCGTATATCGACACTGACGGTGACGGGCTACCGGACTCTCTGTTGATCCCCAACTGTCCAACTAGCTTGCTGGTAGACGAGGACGACGATGGTGATGGCACGTCTGATATGGAGGACGACTACCCCTTGGACCCGCATCTAGCAAAAGACACAGACGGTGACGGGCTCCCGGATTACTACAACGGTCCTCTCAGTACTTTCGTCGTGGACGATGACGATGACGGTGATGGCATTCCCGACACGGAAGACGTCTTTCCACTGGATCCCAGGGAGTCCCAAGACATGGACGGCGACGGAGTTGGGGATGTGTCTGATCCGGACCGTGACGGGGATGGCTGGCTCAATCAGGATGAGCTAGATTGCGGCACGAACCCCTCCGATACGAGTGATGTCCCAGAAGACACGGATGGCGATGGGGTCTGCAACGAGTTGGATACCAATGGGGTTCTTGATGTGCTGGGGACCGGCCCGGCACTAGGCCTTGGGTTGGCGATGGTGGTGTCGGTCGTGGCCCTGATGATATCCAGATACACCGCTAGGAAGGGGGAGGAGTTTGAGTTGCCTAATCCACCAAAGCTCGGATAGTCGCCTTCCTTATTGGAAGTCCTGTACCTGTTGATGTTTCCGGAAAACGTATCCTAGGTTCCGAATTATTAACAAGAGGATTGGCGACCGGAAAGCGATGCCGGGCTCGTGTGACAGGTCTCGCAAGGCTGCTGTCGCTAGATATATCTCCCCCTCCTACGAAAGCGCTGTAACGGGCTTCTTCGGTACCAGGAGTCCCAACAGGGAGGAGGCGGAGGGGTCACATTCGGTATATCTGGCGGCATTGAGGGCCCACGGAACGGAGGTCACCGTGTTGCCTGCCCTAGCAGAGCATCCCGACTGTTGCTTCACCGAGGATACAGCCGTGATCGTCGGCGAAACCGCTGTCATACCAAATATGGGGCACCCCACTAGGGAGGGAGAGCAGGAGGCCGTGGTCGAGCATCTGTCGGGGAAGTATGACATTGTGAGGATGCCGAAGGGGGTCAAGCTCGATGGTGGCGATGTGGTGTTCTATGACGATACTTACCTTATCGGTATCTCAACAAGGACGAACAGGGAGGGGGCTGAGTTCCTCTCATCGAAGGTAAGGGATGCCGGATTCAATGCCGAGCTCATACCTGTTCCATCGACAACCCTGCACTTGACAACTGTGATGTCAACCCCGAGGCCGGGGACGATCATAGCCGCCGAGGGGCATTTCACGGAGGCCCTGCTGGGACCTCTTGCGGATGAGCTCCTATGGGTGCCCAATAGCGAGACCTATGCTGCCAACACGATTGGGTACGCCAATGACAAGGTCATCATATCGGCTGGCTTCCCAGTCACTCGAGAAGTGATGCTGGACGCTGGATTTTCCATAACCTCCGTGGACATGGACCCTATCATGCAGGCGGACGGCTCCCTGACCTGTCTCTCGGTTTTCACTGCTTAGGGCGTTTTTCAGGGTCTTGGTTATATGCGACAGTGCTGAGGGAGGGGTATGCACATTGCAGGGAAGATCTTCCTCGGACTCGGGACACTGATGTTCGTAGTAGGCGGAATAATGACATTGACTGGAGGAGACACCCTCTCTGAAATTGAGTGGGATGTCGAGGGCGAGAGCATCTTCGAGGGGCCCGATGGGACATACTCCCACAACAGCGAGGACCTCATGATCATCTACGTGGATGACAGTGTCGACTGCGAGACGTTCGAGCTGACCTACACCAATGAGACCGGTGCTGAGGGGTATGACGCCGACACGATGGACGACTCGAACGGGGACGGCGACCCTGCAAACGACAACGACTACCCGTTCTTTACGAAGGACGATTGCGATATCGCTGATGACGGGAGCGACCCGGTAGGCTTCTACAGCATCGGTTCCTTCTCCGGCGAGTATGGTGAGTCATACGACGTCGAGGCTTCAACCTCCTTCTACACTGTGCCATTCTTCAAGACGATAGGCGGAGTAGTTGAGGATGCTGCAGAGGGCATCTTCGCAATCATCGGAGGAGTTGGTCTCGCTGGGTGCGGGGTATGCTCCCTAATTCTCGGTGGCCTCCTAGCCCTGGTTTTGAAAGATGACAAGCCACAGACAATGGTAGTCAACCAGATGCAACAGTAATCTTTGGACCGGACAATTGAACACCTGGTGTTCTGGGTGCGTCTCATGAGCCCAAGGCATGGCTTGCCTATGGTTGTGGTCTACCTCCTGCTTTCCGTAGCACTGAGTGGATGCTTGTCCAACGGGGATGCTAAAGAGGCGCCTGCGCTGATAGAGGTTCCATTCACAGGGCCTGTCGATGAGAGGGAGTGTTTCGAGTTCGATGACAAGGAGAGGTGTTGGTTGCTTCACGTCCCGGAGACAGCTACCTACGAATTCTGCCTATCGAACTCGTGCCCGTTGCTTGTCGATGTCCACGGGAGGACATCAACGGCAGCGCATCAATTCAATCTGTCCGACTACCCGAGAATAACTGACCAGGATAATGTGATTCTTGTGCATCCGGAAGGAATTGACAACCGATTCAACATTGGGTGGTGTTGTGGGGATGAGGATGATGTTGGGTTCATTCTGGAGCTGATCGACAAGATAATCCATGACAGGCATGCTGATGTTGATCGCGTCTACGTTACAGGGTGGAGCAATGGCTGCTACATGAGTAACGAGCTGGCAAGCGTCGCCAGTCACAGGATTGCCGCCGTGGCCTGTATGGCGGGGTATACAGATGAGGCGCTTCCGACCAATTATTCGGCCATCCCAGTGATGGAGATTCACGGCTTGGCGGACCAGATCGTGCCATATGGGTCCTCTTTCACAACTGGGGTTCTGCTTGAGGGGACCCTTGAGGGCGATGAGGGGGCAATACAGAACATGTACTGGTGGGCTGACGCGAATAGATGCGCGGGCTCTGTGCCTGACCTCGAGACAGTAGAATTGGATTACTCAATCAAGAGATTCACTGGTTGCGAGAACGGAGCTGACGTCGTGCTGGTTACCATGAATTACGCTCAGCACAACCCATACCTGAACGACTACGATGGAACAGACAGCCCATTCTACCAGGCGATTCTGACTGGAAACCCGACTGGAATCGATGCTTCACTGATGGCCTGGAACTTCCTGAGCCAGTACTCGAAGAGCGTGGAGATGGGAGAGGAGTAAGTGCAGGACCGTGCAGTTGAACACCTAGTGTTCGAGTCGGGGTTCATGCGCGCACCGACGACCATGGCCTTGTTGATGGTTATGCTAATGGCTTCCGCTCCGCTTAGTGGTTGCTTCGGGGAGGAGCGTGGCGATCCCTCATCCACAGACCTATCCGTAAACCCCGAGGTGTTGATCGCCGGAGTTTTCCAAGAGGTTGAGCTGTCTGCCACCGAAGGAATGTCCGTCTACGTCCCGTATCTGATTAAGGACCCGGGGTCTGGTTTCGTGCAGAACACCACAGTAGTCGATATCAGCAGGGGGGACACGGTTGTCTTGGAAGTACTCGTCCCTCCACGTACGGATGGCATATTCGTTCTGATTGGTGAATATGGCAGGGGCCATTGGCCGGTCAGGCATGAAAGCGAATCTTGGGAGACGTGGCTCTCCAGAGGAGGAGCGGAGGGGATGGACGGCCATGGCGCCATAAGGGTGCCAGCGAACAACTCCACCCTCGACAGCATGGAAGTCCACTCGGCGGTCATGGGAGGCCCGGTCTCGGTAAAATTCACTCCATCAATCAGAGAGTCCTCCTTGTCGGTGGAGGAGGGGGGGGCGCATTCATCCGGCTTACTGCACGGTAGGATAGTCTACGACAGGTTGTTTGAACTTTCGGACCCCACAGACACGCTTGACCCGGTAGATGGGAAGGCGGGCTACTTCGACAGGTGGGCCGGGCAGGGTAACGCGGCCTACGAAGACGCTGCATTGTACATAATCGGAGAGTTAGAGAGTTTCGGGCTGGAGGTTGTAGCCCACAGGTATGAGTACACTGACATCATGAACGTTCAAAATCCCGAGGCGTACAACATATGCGCTTACAAGTGGGGGTCTGTGGTTCCAGACGAGTGGATGGTCTTTGGGGCACACTTCGACGTCGCTCCTCCAGTGAACGCAGTCCTCCTGGATCCTCATGTCGTTGGGTTCCGAACATACGGGACGAGAGCGGGTGCATACGACAACTCGGCCGGAACTGCCATGGTCATGGAAACCGCGAGAGCACTCGCTGATTTCGATACCAGGAGAACCATGGTGTTCTGTCTGTGGTCCGGAGAGGAGGGTGGAAAGCGTGGGTCCGACTACTGGACTGAATACTACGTCAAAGAAGACAACCCCCATGTGACGGTGATGAACTACATCAATCTCGACATGGCTGGAGTGAACTGGCCGGGTGGCGGAGGCGCACCTCATGGAGACCCCGATCCCGAGATAGACGAGGACGGATATCCGAAGGACAGCGAGGTCTGGCCCCTGAGAGTATACATCGGGCCCGGGCCGAATCATGATCGTATTGACCAGCCTGGAATGGTCGGTCTCTCGAACTGGATAGGAGCCGACGCGCTCGGCCTTGAGGAGCAAATGGGGACCCTGATCGGTACAAACTACTCTGCTGACACCTGGAAGACGGATGTGTGGCTAGACATGGACAGGCCGGAGGTTATCGTCTACGAGGACACCACTGCCAGAAGCGACCACGCCAGCTTCCAAGACAACCTCGACACGGTAACAGTCGGGTTCGGTGGTCTAGTTGACGGGTATTGGTGCTACCACCAGGTATGCGACACACTCGAGGAGATGGAGGACTGGATGGACACCACTGGAAAGGGCTACGGGGAGGATAACACAGGAGTCGCCAACGTAGTCAACAGTCTCGACATGATCACCTGGTGGGCCCTGATGACCTTCTTCCACTGTGATGAGGTGCCTGTCTTCAACGCATTGAGCTAGGATTTTTTTGGAGGTCGTAAGGTGTCTTCAGGAAAGTACGGAAGCAGCACTGTTGCGCGGGATCTTTCAGATTGGGGAAGGCCCTTGGCCCGGTTTGTCGCATCAAGACTGAAAGAAAAAAATATCAGTGTTTTGATGGTGACCAACACACATCTGCTCATTTCCATCCTCAGTGCTGTCCTGATCATAGATAGCAATGTTGTGGAGGGGTGTTTACTACTCGTAGTCAAAGGCGTCGTTGATGCCGTCGACGGGGAGCTTGCCAGGATCAGGAAGCGCCCCTCTCATGTCGGGAGATACTGGGACACAATTGCCGATACCATTGGCTTGGGCTTTGTTATGTACGCATTCGGCCTGCATCTGGGTTGGGGGATCCTGTACACTGCTGGCGTTGTGTTGGCGGTCCTAATGCAGTACTCTCTGTTCAATCACTTCTCAGTGAGAATGAGAAGCCTTGGGGAAGAAGATAGCGTCAGCCGTATCGATGAGGAGACAAGGCCGATTGCGAAGCCATGGGAGAAACAGAGTCACGTTGATTTCTTGCATATGGTTTACCTAGTCGGATTTTCCTGGCAGGATCGTTTGGTCAGTTCCATAACTGGTAAGAGGCGCAGTGAAGTATCGTTCGAGCTGACGGTTTCATCATTGCTTGGTTACGGATTTCAATCATTAATCGTGCTTCTTCTGGGCTTGACCGATAACCTGGAGGCTCTAGCCGATTTGATACTATACGGAAACAGTTCAGTAGCGTTTCTTGTCGTGGTAAGCAGTCACTTTCATTGGAAAGCCCGCTCAACATAAGCCCAGTGCCTCTTCATCTTGGCATTGATATTTCGTGCGCGTATAGGAAAGGGAGGATGGTGGTCATGTGGCATCTATTCGGTCCATTCTATTGGAAGATGTATCTCATTCCTCCTCATGAACGGAAGAGTGGTTCCAGGGTTATCATACACTGCTAGTACTGGATTTCCAACTGATATCAGTCCCTCGTCTTCTGTCATGGACTGCAGTCTAGCCATGAGTCGTCTAGCCTTCCCAGTACGGGAGAATCCTGAGAACGAGAGTACGGCGACGACGTATTCCTCGACCTCAATCAGCTTTACATCAGGGTCAGTAGGGGCCGAGAGGTCGTCTATCGCATACTCAGAGGGCATAGTGAATGACATAATCGACCCCCTGTCATTCTCCCACATCTGAACCGGAGCAGTCATCGCGATCCTCTGGTTGTCACGATTCCCCCCGAAGATATACCGAGCGATTCTCCTGAAGCTCCCTGACCTCCCACTCTGTCCCTCACCAGTGGTCAACAGCCTGGCCTGCACGCTCCTCTCATATTTCCTGACCTCGAAATTGGCATACTCCGCCAGAACTTCGAAAGAAGGCTCTTCTGGAACGGGCACTATAATCACCCCTCACAGTAGATTTGGCAGTATCTGAATATTAAACCATATCAAGCTGAGGGTTATTATCATCCAGACCCAGAAAATTCCATCGGACCACGTCTTGATCTTTCTTCCATCAAGAGGGCCAAATGGAAGCATGTTGAATGCGCCTAAAAATGCATTCCCCCACATCCAAGGAGTTAGTATTGCGTTCAGGATGGGAACCTCGCCCAACCCTACAAATACGGCAACCAATCCTATCAGCCACAGTAGAATGTTCGTCACTGGGCCAGCTAGTGCGATCTTACCAAATTGGGACTTAGTGGTGTTACCGACAACCATGACAGCCCCGGGGGCCATGAACACTATCCCTGTAAGAGCCGCTAGGATGACGCCGAACCTCAACCCTCCCGGTGACGCCCTGAACTCGGCCCAGCACCCATAGCTCCTCGCGGAAAACTTGTGGGCCAGCTCGTGCAACACGAATGCGGGTGAGAGGGCAACAAAGTAGATGAGGCCTGATATCACGAACGCTTGGATGTTGGATACAGCTCCGAATAATCCACCGGTTCCCATGAACGCGAGAGCGATAGTGAAGGCCATCGTCGCCTGAAGTAGGTGATTCACCTCTGTATCGGAGAAGTGCCATAATGACCCCTTGTGCACCTTGGAATTGATTGGTTGCTGCTCCTGTCCGAAGACCCTGAAGAAGGGGTTGCCTCCTGCGGTCGAGGAGAAAACCACTCTAACATGAGGGTTCCTCCGGCTTCCATCGTCTCTGGCGGAGGAATGGCTTGGAGGGGACCTTTTACTCTCGAGCTTGTCGAAGGGGTCCTCGTCTATCCACCAGGACCTCGGGTCCCTCTTCTCTGCCACGTGGCTTCGTGAGGATGGTGTCGTAATAATGCTCGTAGGAGCTCAGTCCTCGTCCAGCATCTCCCCTACCTCATCCAGTAGGGCATCCCAAGTGGGGACCTCCTTTCTCTTGCCACCGTCTATCAGCGACAAGAGATCCTCCATCTCATCCGGCTCTAACTTACTGCCCCACCAAGACGTTTTCCTCCTTCTCCTGTCAATCAGGGAGGTGGACTTCTGGTTCCTCTGCCTCCTGAACATCTCCTCTATTTCCTCCTGTGTCGTGGGTGAGACCTTTCCCTGGTGCTTGGCAATCAGGGTAACATACTCCAGCATCATTTCACCGTGTTCTGTGTCATCTATGTAGCTCGCGGGGGAGTTCAGCATCGTTACCAGCTCCCTAGTCAGCCTGTCTGCTTTCGAAGTGGCCTGCCCGGAAAGCCTGCCCCTCGCTCTGGTGTGGTTTGATATGCATGACCTACACCTCTTGGAGCCTGCAATATCAGGCTCATCGCATCTAAGGCAACAGACGGACAGGCCCATCTGCTCCATAGCTCTGCGAGGCATGGACATGAGTCCCCGTTCACGTCTTCAAACATCAAACCTACTGATACATGGGTACAATCAGGGTGTTACTTCCGTCCCTTTCTATCAATGGCGCCTCGAAAGTCGACATGGAGGGGAGGACGTGAAGTACGCATGCAGTCCCACATGCTGGGGCCAGGTAGTCCTCTCCTGTGTCTGTCAAGAAGAAGCGAAGCCCGTTTCCTGCAGGGATTATGGCGTCTATAGCCTGAAACTCCATCATCATCGTGACTGCATCCCCCGGTGTAACTGTCTGAGGCTCGCTCCCGCCAGCGTGGTATCTGACGTCCATCGTTGCGTGACCAACCCTCATGCCTGTCTGGGCGTCTTGCATCTCCACGAATACTTGACCTCCGTCGAATGTCGGGACGGCTGTTAGGTGTATGGTTGCAAGACCGGAGATATGCATATCAAAATCTGGGTTGATATTCGGGCAGTCGATTGTTATGGTCTGACCACCGCCAACTACTGGAGGCCCGCCTCCTAGGAAGACCCCGTCGTACGAGCAACTTCCCAACTGGACTGTCAGAGGTTGGGTATCGAGCGGTGGCCATGTCTCCTCGATCCTCCACTGGCCATCGTTCCTCTGTATCTGAGCGTCCAAAGAGGGCTTCGGGCCCCTTTCTTGGAGGTAGTACTCGAACCACTCGAAAAGGTCCTGACCCCAGTCCCATCTGGTCATATTGCCAAGGGCCTCAAGACCATAGCCCGAATCGACTCCTTCGTGACTGTTCACTTGATCCGGGTAGTGATGGCCCCATTGACCTAGTATGCCCCTTACCTCGAAGCCTGCGTCCACGTAAGCCTGATACCAATTGGTTCCAGGAGGACCGCCAAAGACTTGGTGCGGGTCTACATTCCAGTCCTGCATCCCCTGAACCCAGTAAACACTTCCATTCCAGTTCTGGAAGGCCTTGTCAATGTGGCTCCTTTCATCGTAGTAATTGTGCATGTAGGGGTCCATCTCACCTCCAACGTACGTTACCGGTCCGGCGAATATCCCCTCTATGATATCGGGACAGATGTTATCGAGGTCGTCCTCGTTGTAGTCCACCGTGCTCGAGAAATAATTCATGTGCATTATCTGGGATCTGGCTTCGGCACTGCCGTTTTTGTATAGCAGGGGATGTAGGGCCGTCGTCCCTGACATCGGAACAATGGTCTTCAGGTGCTCGCTTCCCATCGCGGCCGCCTCCCACTGGGTGGCTCCTTCGTAGGACTTGCCGTACAGGCCCACATTCCCATTGCTCCAGTTCTGGGTTCCCAGCCACTCGACTGCCGCATGGATCCCGAGGCCCTCTCCAGCCCCTCTGTAATCGAAGCACCCACTGCTCTCCTCTGTGCCGAAAACCGCGACTTGAGCGAATGCGTATCCGTGTGGTACGAAGTTTTCGAAGATGAACTCCCCCCTTGCCGCACCCACGACGTTGGTTGGAGATGACTCGGATCCTTGGGGGCCGTAGGAGAAGTACGGTGATATAACCGCGATAACGGGGACCTTGTCGCCGTCGAGAGTATTACTTGGGAGCCAGTATGACAGGTGAACTGTCGATTGTGACGGGCCGGTTTCCCAAACTTCGCTGGTGTCGACATCGATGAATGCCTCCTGTACCTCTAGTGCGCTGTGAGGCCCTGGGTCCAGCAGGAGGCTGTAAGAACCAGAGGTGTCCCACTCTAGGGTATGCCTGTCCCATATTGATGGGTATTGTGTCTCGCCCATGTCAGATTGTGTCTCTGGCTCGTCCGAGAAGATACAGCCAGACAATAGAGCTGAGAGGAATATTGTGACTATTCCTACTGATCGGACCGATTTGCCCATGGCAAGCCGTGCAGGCTCCTGTTTCAAAACCTGTGTATGCGCGGATGGTTCCCTGGGAAGGGACAAAGGATATACCAAAATGCCTTGGCTCTGCTATTAGTATGTTCCAACGCCTAGTAGCGGAGATGGCAGTGAATCTTGTTCTAAGTCTCATCCCTCAAAGGGTGAGGAGTGTGATCGGTGGTCTGATAATGGCAGTAGGGGCTCTTCTGCTCGTGTTGGCTTTGGCTATCGTTGTCGTCATATCCGAGGATGTGGCTTTTTTCCTCGGAGGGTGTGTTGGTTTGGTCGGTGTTTTCATTACGGGGATTGGTTGGTGGATACGCAGTGTTGAGCCCTTCGAATCTGTGGGCGAGTCTTTTGCTAGTACGGTGATAGACCTTTGACACGGGCATTAGTGAAGGTATGGTGCACGGAATGGTCATGCCGATTTGGTACCACCCTCTCTACACCGAGGGAATCTCCGAGGGGGCTCGGTTTCCACGTGAAAGATACAGAATCCTGCGGGAACGGCTCAAGGAACTCGAGGAGGAGGGGTCAGTCAGTATCGAGTTCCCAGAGCCTGTTAGTCCGGAAGTTCTGAAGATTTCCCATGAAGAGGGTTACGTAGACCGCTTCCTGGAAGGTAGGCTCACTCAGGCCGAGATACGGAGGATTGGTCTGCAACCATGGACCGATAGTTTCGTTGAGAGGACGCTGAGAATAATGGGAGGGTCGGTATCTGCTCTGGAGCATGTCCTGGTCCATGGTGGACTATCGGGTAACCTAGCGGGAGGGACGCATCATTCTCACTGGGGATTTGGATCTGGGTACTGCGTCTTCAACGACCTGTCTGTCTGTGCCCTCTTGGCAAGGGATAATCATGGATGCTCCCGGGTAGTAGTTCTGGACCTAGATGTTCACCAGGGAGACGGTACCGCGTCAATCCTGGAAGGCGAGGATGGGATCACGACAATATCCGTCCACTGCAAGCAGAACTTCCCTTTCAGAAAGACAGAAAGTGACTACGACCTCGCTGTTGAGGCGGGCTCTGGGGATGATGAGTACCTCTCAGTAATCGATGATGCCATGACTATAGTCGAGCGTTATGGGCCTGACCTAATCCTCTTCCAAGCTGGTGTGGACGGTCTTTCTGAGGACGCATTGGGGAGGCTGGACCTCAGCAGGGAGGGGATGAGGTATAGGAACAAGAAGGTGTTCGACTACGTTCTGGAGAGGCAGGTGCCATGCGTAGTCTTCATGGGAGGGGGTTATTCGGACCCGATTGGTCACACCGTGGATGCTCTGATGGACCTCTTCCGAGGGGCTGCGAATGCGAGCCTTCTGTTTTCCTGAGAAGCTCAGTTGATTTTCAGATGGGGGTTGATTTCCAAGTATTTGCTCAGCTTGGTCATTAATTTTCTATCCTTGGCCCATTCTTTCCAATCTTTCCTCAAAGACTCCAGTTCATCCCGAGCGTCAACTGGAATCAGGGAGAACTTTCCTGTCTCCTTTGAAATTAGGAGCAGTAGCATCCAGTCCATGCCACTCGCATCTGAGTACATGGCTATCTGGGGGAGGTAGTTTCTCGTCCACTTGCCTCTTTGGGTACCAAATTTCTCCAGTGAAGGTTCGCCTTTGATCGGCAGACCCCTCGTAGTCTTCATCTCAACGGGGATCCCATTATACTCGAGGTCTGGCGTACCCGATACGCGAATTCCCAATTCAGTGCACTCAAACATCACCCTTGTCCCCTTCTTCCACAATTCTGACTCGAACGTGTTCGTGATATCTGCCATCAACTCGTCGAAAACGTGGCCGATCTCAATCGGGCCTTCCGAAGGGACCATCTTGACAGGAGGTAACGGCTTGTCGGCGTACTTTAGGCAGGAGTTCAGAGCCGGCTGGAGCCCCTTCGGCCACTTCGCCTTTTTGTTATCTTTAATCTTCAGATCGGAGACTCTTATGTGGTCTGTCTGCCTGTTGTAAACCTCAAACACGTCAGGACAGGAAACCTGTATTTCTGAGAACGCCCTTTCCAGCTCCATCCCCGCCTCAATGGCCAGATCAATTTTTTCGGGGGTGAGGATCATGCCCGGCAATTTTCTTAGCTTGGCCGGACTAACGAATGAGAAGGGCTTCCCGTCTAGAAAATTCTGGAGCCATTTGGTTGACTCCTCACTTACCATAGAAAGCTGTCTGACATTAACACCACAGTGTTTCCCCAGCTCCTCTGACTGGCCAGTAGTCGAGCAAACCCTACATCGCCAGAGGTATGGAGGGTTCACCTTCCTAGTCCCATTCAACTTCCTGGTCTCATTCTTTTGGTTATTTAATGAAGGAATTGATGGGACATATTCGGGAGGGGCGAGTACCAATGGGGCCTTTCCTTCAGAGAAAAGTACGATTAGTCCTTCTTTCGGTTTGGTGTTTTTTTCTTCCCAAATACCACCTTTGATTAATACTCCTCCTTCTGGTAATTTACCGTCCTGAGCGGTGAATATGCGAGTCAGTCTGAGGAATGCATACGCATCTTTATCCAAATTAGTCAGGACTGCGTATTCCGTCGACCTGTTCTCGGAGAACCACCTTTGCCAGTCAGAGAATGGCTGTTCGATCTTCTCCATATCATCTAACCTAGATTTCTCCTATTCAATTTGTCGTCGATACGCAGATATTCCAAAGGCGCGTTTACCGATTGAGCTCGGCCCTGAGGGCCCGTGGGATATCGCTGTTGACCGTCATCCTCTTTCCGTTTGGGTGATCGAATGAAAGGGATGAGGCGTGGAGGCAGAGCCTGTTGACGCTGGCCTTCCCCCACCCATGCCTAGTGTCCCCTGCCACTGGGCACCCGAGGCTTGCCATGTGGAGTCTGATTTGGGCTCTCCTACCTGTATCTATCTTGATTCTGATGAGCGAGTGGGACTTCCCTGTTTCCTCGAGAGACCAGTGCGTGATGGCCTCCCTTCCTGCTCTCCTACCTGGTTCGACGAGCCTGACTCTCATGTCCTTAGTCTCCTGAATCCTGGCGTCCTCGGTTCCCGATTGCGCAGGGGGCTTTCCGTGTACCACGGCATGATACACCCTCTCGACTGTCCTGCCCTTGAACTGGGACTGAAGCATGTCTCTGGTCTCGGGGCTCCTAGCGAGGATTAGGCACCCGGACGTCTCCCTGTCCAGCCTGTGGACGAGCAATGCCCTAGTCCTGCCATTCTCCCATGCCCACTTGGCGGCCCTATCGAACATCGTGTCCGCCTCCCCCCTGTCTGTGGCCACGGAGAGCAACCCATTTGGCTTGTCGACCACTATCACCTCCGAGTCAGAGTAGAGTACCGTTGGCTCGGGTATGCTGGCAGGTGGCTTGGGGGGGTCGTCCCCATCGAGGCGGGAGAGGACGACGATCGTTGCCCCGGGGTCCACCCTCTGGCGTGGGTGCTCGCCCCTGGCTCCGTCGATCCTCGTCCTTCCCTGCGATATCATCCTCCTCAGGGAGTTCTTCTTCGCCTCCGGGTGAATCGCGGACAGGGCCTCGATGAGTGTGCACCCCTCTTCGACGGTGATCGATGGGTCGGTCATCAGTCCTCCCACCATTTCTTGCTTGCCGGGGCTATGTCGAAGTCCTCCCATCCGCCAGGTGGTGCTTCTGGACGGTTGCATTCCACGTGGCCTTCGGGCTGTGCTGACACGTACATGTCGAAAGCACTTCTGAGTGCAATCTTGCCGTTTTGACGTTGTTCCACACGGAAATATTCCCCCACATGAGCGACGTCAGTGTTCCATAACACCCTTCCTTCGGGCGTTGCACTCAGGTACTTCCCATGTACGCCTCTGAGTGCGATCTCCGCCCCCTCGAAGATGTGCTCCAAGACTCCTGACATGCCTTAGGCGGGTGATATCCGGATATGGCTTTTTGTGGCACAGGGTGAGAAACGGCCGTTTAAGTGTAGGACGTTGTACCTGAGCGGTATGTCTGATTACGTAATGCCGGTATTGGTGGGCTTGTACGCTGCGTTCGCAATCGCAGTAATGGCCGTCACCCCCATAATGGCCTCCTGAGCTGGAGTCATTGGGAATACTTGAAGTGGACTTCAACCAAGCGATAACCATAGTCGGGGCAATAGGCTCTCACTGGGTGCATAGGATGAGCGAAGATTCGCAGGAAGAAGGCGAGAGTTCTGTTAACGGGAACGAGGGAGGGAGCTCGTCGGCTAATTTTACGCTCTTCTTGTACTTCGAATTCTGGTTTTACTTGGTGATCATAGTGATCTTGGCCGGATCCGGTCTTTGATACCGGGGGGCCTCACTCGGAGGTGGCCCGCGCCTCCCTGGTTTCACAGGACACCTCCTCGTCTTCCAATGTCAGGTTGTTCACTAGGTCTATGTAAGCGGTCATAGCATCTTCCTTGCTCATCCCTGAAATGGATGACCATGCATCGAACTTTATCCGATCTCTGAATCTGATTGCACTTGGCCTCCTTCCTGAAACGTCTCCCTGGGTGGCTTGCTTGTAGTACGCGTAGACCTTCCTTACAGTCTCGTTGCCCATTCGCTTGTACAGCCTCTCAACTTTGGCTTGGGCGTCTAAGAACTCCTGCTCGTGCATGACAGTCTCATGTGAGGCGCTGGCTTTCAATTATATCACACCGGCGCCACTCAGTTCCTTGAGTACGATCATTATGCATATTACGCTGATTATGATACCAATGGGGCCTCTTTTGATTTTGGAGGAGGGTCTGATGCCTAGGATTGGCTCGACCTTCGTCGCTAGTTCATCCTCTATCTCGGAAACTGGCTTCATAATTTGCTCTAGGGGACCACGTGATATGTAGGTGCTGGTTTGGCCTGCTCACCGTATTATCTCTGATATCTCCTCGATGATATCGAAGTCGGGGTAGTACTTCACGTTCTGCCACACTATCTGGCCGTCCGGGCCCAGCACCTGAAGTGTCGGGGTTCTAGGATTCCCGAAGGCCTCGTCCAGAGGGACTGTGCTCGGCTCGCCCGTCTCAGCGTCCCAAGCCACTGCAGATGAGTAGGGAGTCAGCACGGGCCATGGTGAGTACTGCTCGGACGACTCATTCCCAAAGACCTCGAAAAAGGACTCTCGGCTCTCGAAGCTTGGATATCTCTGGACGGTGATGACATTCGAGTCGTTGGATATCGTGCCATTGGCAATGGACTCCCTGATCATCTGGGTCCACTCATGGCAGCCACGGCATCCCGATGCGGCCCATAGGATGAGGGTGTTCTGGCCCGATGAGTTCTCCAGCACGTTGTACTCACTGTGCTGGTCCACATCCCTATCAAGGGTCTGAGCCACTATGTTCATCCTGTTGAGTGAGGGAGTCTCAGCTTCCTGTTCCGCGTCGACATCCGGGGCATCGGTGATGCAACCGGCCATGGGCATCAGGAGGAGTATGGCGAGAGCTAGTGACCTCTTCATGGACGCATTGGGGGTTGAGAGCATCATAAAGAGTTGTTTTCACTTTCACTTGCGGTCGGACCCTCTCTCTGGAAGCATTAAGCCAGAGTTGCTCTGAGAAGCGCATCCTATGGGAAGAACGGTGCCTACTTGGAGAAACAGACTGGAGAGGAGAATAGAATACTGGAGGGACTTCAAAAGGGTCCTGAGGCCGGTTGAGAGAGACTCGTTGGAAGATCTTGCCTCCGCTGTGAGGCGCCGTTCCTCGGCCTGTGGCATGCTTCCACTCTCAGATGAGTTTGAGCCAATCGTTCTGGCCATGCTGATTGACATCAATGTCAGGCTTTCCTCCTTGGAGGAGGAGAACAGGGGTAATGAGTGAGGGGTGGATCCTGGATGCTCATCTGAGAAGTGGCTCCGACTTGGTCACGGTATGGGTGAAGGAGGATTCTGGCGCTGTCTCGGAGCACTCGTTCCGGTGGTCGCCGGTGATTCATGTCTCTGGCAGACCCGAGTCTCTGCACGAGCTCGAGGTTTTCCTAACGGGAAGCGTCTGCCGCTCCTTGTTCGGCACTGTCAGTATCGCCAAGGAGCGTCGTCTGATCAGCCATGGTTGCGATGACCCCGTGGAAGTACTCTCAATCGGGGTGCCCCGTGCGTCTAGCCTGATGTCCGTTGCGAGAGCCATAGCTGACAGGGGGGGCTGGGAGGAGTATGAGGTATTCTCGGTTGACCCAAAGCCTGCTCAGAGGTTCTTGTACGACATGGGAACGCACCCATTTGGGAGAGTTAGAATAGAGGGGGGGATGATTATTCCCCTCGATTCCAGGACTGCCGGGGGATGGGTGGTTCCAGAGGTCAAAATCGCCTTCCTATCCTTCGATCTGGGTGATGTAGCCAGTGGTGGCTGCATAAGGAGCGTAACGATATCCGAGGGGGATGTCGAGGGGGAGAGCGGGGGCTTGAGGATCCAAATGACAGATGGGAGGAGCGTGGAGAGCTTCGTGAGCGAAGTTGAACGTGCAATGCAGTGGATCGACCCTGACATAGTTGTGACAAAGGGAGGGGACACCACGGGGCTCCCTGCTCTGATTTCCATGGCTTCCTCTGCAGGAGTCGAGGCAAGGCTCGGCAGAGAGAAGAGGGGGGTTGTGGTGAGGAGGGATGCTGTAACCACGTGGAGCTATGGTAGGGTGGTGAGATCCGAGGCGTACCACGCTCTCGAGGGGAGGATCCACATTGACGGAGGGTCCTCGTTCATATTCAAGGAAGGCGGGATAGAGGGGCTGTTCGAGATTTCCAGGATGTCAGGTATACCCTGTCAGGACCTGTCTCGGCTCTCCCCTGGTTCGGCGATATCGGCGATTCAGATCCGACAGTCGATGGAGGATGGGGTCCTAGTCCCATGGAAGAAGAATCGGCCAGAGGATATGAAAACAGGCAAGGAGATGGTAATGGCGGACAGAGGGGGGCTCTATCTGGACCCTCTCCCAGGCGTGCATGATAACGTGTATGAGCTGGACTTCTCCAGCCTCTTCCCCAGCATCATAGCCACGAGGAACATCAGTCCGGAGACGGTGAACTGCGGGTGTTGTGCGCCACCTCCAATCGGCAAGAGGTGCCGTCCTCTCCCACTATGCCATGAGAATCTCGCAACGGAGCTAGGCCAGAGGAGAAGACATAACGAGGGGATGGCGGTCCCAGAACTGGGTTACCACACCTGCCTGAAGAGGCATGGTTTCCTAGGGAGAGTGGTTTCTCCTATAATCAAGATGAGGGCCGAGCTGAAGAGGAAGGTTTTGGCTAAGGGAGACGCATGGGACAGGAGGCAGAACGCCCTGAAGTGGTTGCTTGTGACTTGCTTCGGGTACACTGGTTACAGGAATGCGAGGTTCGGTCGGATAGAGTGCCATGAGGCGATATGCTCCTGGTCGAGGGAAATTCTGCTGGAGGCGAAGGACGTCGCCGAAGCAGAGGGGTGGATCTGCCTTCATGCGATTGTCGACTCAATATGGCTGAAGGACGGTCTGGACCGTGATGAGGGGGAGCGGGCGAGGTCGATTGATCGGCTTCTGCTCGGGATAGAGAGGGCATCAGGAATACCCATAGAGCTGGAAGACGTTTACGACTGGATTGCCTTCGTCCCCAATAGAACAACTGGTTCTTCATCCCTGACAAAGTACTTCGCACACGGGGAGAGGGGATGGAAGATTAGGGGGATTGAGCTTCGGCAGCACTCCACCTGTCAGTGGATAACGGATATGCAGATGAGGGTTCTTTCGGAGCTTAATGAGAGGGGGCATGTGAAAGGGGTGGAGGCGTCACTGAGACACTACAGGAAGGAGGTGTCAAGGATGAGGGGGGGCTCTGTACCATTGTCCGATCTAATCATATCTAGGCGAGTGAGAAGCGAGCTCCAAGACTACAAGGTGCTGAATCTAACGGCTGCTGCCCTGATGAGGGAGAAGAAGGTCAGCTCGACCACCCCCCCTGGGAGGAAGGTCCGCTTCGCTGTTGTGGGAAGGGGGCGCGCCTTGCCCCATGATCGTGTCAGAATGAGGTTTGAGATCCTCAGTGGGAGAGAGAGTGCCAAGGGAGAGCGTGGCGATCCGGAATATTACCTAGGCCTTGCCTCTCGGGCTATATTCTCCATCCTGTCTCCGTTTGGCGTGTCGATGGATGACCTGCAAACAGATTCGCTAAAGCAGGTCCGTCTGGACATTAGAGTCTAGAGGAATTCGGTCAATCTCTGGGTTTTACCACCAGTCATCGAGCTCTTCTCGTTTGACAACGGTAGCTCTAGGAAGTCGTCGCAGGATTTCCTCAATAGATTCCTCACCTTTGGCGGAGTGGGCGGATTGTTCCCCCTGTCTATCGTGATGAGTACAGCGAGGCGTCTGATCCTCGATATTCTCCTAATCCTTCGGAGGGTGTTGCGGAGGAGCATGTTGCCCTCCACTATGCCCAGCTGTGTGTCCAGGAACATTGAGTGGGCGCTTGTCACTATCAACAGGCTTTCCTCTTCCAGTGTGTCCCTCTCATCTCTTGGTCTCTCCATCCTCCTGAATATCTCAGACATCTGATGGGCCGTAAAGGCCCGACAGGCGTTTAGTCTGTCCAAGTAGTCTATCGACTTCGACAAGGAGTGGGATGTAATTCTCGATGGGTCAAGCATTGAGCCTCCATCGACCCAGTAGACCTTTTTCCCTGTGGATATCTCCTGTGATGCGAGACTGTAGGCTATCTCCGATGTCTGGTATCTACCGCCCTCCAGACATACCACTCTTGACCTCTCTACCAGGTCCTTTGGTGGAATCATATCCTTCACGAGTTGAGAATGGTAATTATTTTTTCAATGGGCCAACACCTAATGTGAAAGTGGACAGGTGGGTCTCGATAGCCCTACTCCTCTTCTGTTTCATTCCATATGGAGGCCCATACTGACATCGGACTTCCGTCCACCATAGTCTCGGATCTCTTGTATATTCTCTCGGATCTCATTAGGGCCCTCTCCATCTCGTGGGGCTTGGTCTCATGCCCGTGTACTTCTCTCATGTGGCGGATTATCTCCCGGGTCGTGCAAGGGGAGGAGTCTACCCTCTTTCGTATCAGGCCGACTATCCTTCTGTACTCCCAGAGATCTTCTGACCTTCTCAGCTAACCGCCTCCCTGAATGCCTCCAGAGCTTCAAGAGTTTCGAACTCCACGACTAAGGAGGATATCACGCCACATGCCTTGCACTCGTACTGTTGACCTGTCTCGAACCCCATGTATGGGTATACATCCATACTAAAGCAGGAGCCGCACGCTCTGTAGGTCACAGAATTGGGTTGGCGAGCCTTGTATTGAATGCTTGTTCGGTTTTTCACTTTGGAATAAGCGTGGCTCCAGTCTCAGTCCTGATGATCTTCCCCTCCTGTAAAATGTGGACGGCCATCACTGCCTCTGTGGTACCGTCCGGGAAGTCCATGACGGAGTGCTCGACCAGAATCTCATCGTTCTCATAGACGCACCGTGCATCACGGATGACGACCTTCTCGTTGGCCATCATCATCTTCATCATCTCTACCACCTGCTCTCTGTGCATCGACGTTCCTGTTTGATGCCTGACAAACTCGTAATTCTCGTGAAACAGGTCGGTGTACATACCGGCGTCTTTCTGGTCTAGTGCCTTGGATAATGTATCGTAGAGGGCCATGGTGGTCTGATGGTGGGTCGGGATTTAATTTGGCGGTATTGCTAGTCTCTGTGCGGTTTCCGCCAGGGACTCGCCATCTTGACATAGTGAGCGGACGTATCTGGGTATTGGTTCGTCACTGCTCCGGAGGTCCATCAGGTCTCCCACCCACTCCAATGGACCGTCCAGCTTAAGGTCGGTCCCCGGAGGGAAGTAACGCCACACTGAGCACTGATCTCCATCGGTTGAGGTTGTCTGTATGGCCCATGGGAGATTGGGTAATGGATCCTCGCAGGAGATGTCATTCTGGATACATGTTACAACCCAGCACTTACCGAAGGAGTGGGGGATTCCCGCCTCACTCAGGAATTCCAGTACATCGTCGCTCTCCGCGCCGGGTTGTAGCCAGATGAATGGAATTTTCCTATCACCAATCACCCACTTCCTCAGCAAACCAAGGGTCCGCTCTGGTGAGAGGAATATCACGAATAGCTCAGGATTATCTGATGCCCAGGGATGAGGAAGTATAGGGGCCCCCTGAATGGTGCTTCCCGCATCCCTTGGGTGTATTGGAACCATTCTATACCCCCTCCCTTTCATGTCCAAGAAGGCCCTGTGTGCAGGCCTCTCCTGATTAAGTCCGGCGCCTATCACGTGTACAGACTTAGTCTTCGTTAGGAATGATGTATCACTCATGTTACACTCCTTTGGAACGCCTTTCCCTTGGAATCATGGATGCCAATAACAGTGAGGTTAGCCCACTGAGTAGGGGGTGTGGGAGGGTTCTGTCGTCAGTTACCTCCTCCTCGGTTGCGACCGGTTCCCCCACTTCTGTTGTGTTTACAGGCTCTACCGTTATTGTCCCAACCATCCCCATGTCCTCATGTGGCTCACAGACGTACTCATATGTCCCGTTCATTCCGATTTCGAATGTGAAAATGTAATCGACGTTCCTAGAGGGCTCGCCTGAGTCAAACACCCCGTTTGCCTCCACGGCGTTGTGGGGGAGAAGTTCCCCACTCCAGAAGAATCTCACCGTCTCCCCTTCAGAAATGGTGACATCCGAAGGGGAGAATCGGAGGTTAGTGGAGTCCACAGTAATCGTGGTGGCCAAGACGTGATCAGCCTCCTCATGGTGGTGTTGGGCGTCTAGACCGATTGAGCCAGTAAGGAGGAACGCGCAGAGAATCAAGGATAGCGCAACGGGTCCTCTCATGGCCTTGACTCTGTTTCCCTCGTTTTGAATTGATGTTTCAAAGAGTGCCCGAAAATCCTGTTTCCCCCCCATATACTGCTCCGGGGTGTCACACAGCCCTCAACGTTCAAGAACAATAGCGATGATTCTGCATCCATAGTATGTCTTCCAACCGGCCTGGTGCGAGTGAGGCCTCTCGAGGTCTGAGTGATCGGCTTTCTGAGATCTCACAGGACCGTCTGGTCGAGGAAGTCATATCGGCGTGGGACGAGGTTAACTCATCTGAAAGGGTGATCGCATCACTGAGGCAAAAAATAGGGGCTCTTGAGATGGAGTTGTCTGAGAAGGAGTCTGAGCAAGGCAGTAGGTTGAGCGAGGTTGAGCTACAGGAGGCTCTGCGAGTCTCAGAGTCGAGGGTTTCCCAGTTGCAGAGGAGCCTTGAGAACGAAAGAGCGAGGCGAAAAGTCCTGGAGGACTCCGGTGGCGAGGAGCGGCTTGCGGAGCTCAGGGGAGAAAATGCGAGGCTATTGAAGAGCGAGGAAGAGCTTATGGTAATGGTCCTTGAGATGGAGGGGCGCATCGACAGGCTTGTTAACGCCCTGAGAAAGAGTGATTGACGGTGTTGAAATGATAACCAATTCGGACATAGAGAACGCTCAGCGCGAGTGGGGAGAGGGGATAGTCAGAATCGCAAGGTCATATCGTGATGGAGGAGATTACGTTGGAGTTGCCGAGAAGCACATTCATAGCCTGTACGCATACAGTTTGGGCCCCGTATTGTTCAAGCCTACTATGGCATCAGAGGAGCAGTTTCGCCCAACATTCCAGAGTGCTTTATCGTACTTTGTGGCGTCAAATAACGAGTGCCTTGAAGACAGCGGTTTCGCCATAAAGGGGTGGACCAAGGTGAGATTCGAGAATGCTGGCGTCATAATCGATGGAATATACGCAATCGCAATGGGCAACTACTTCTTCACCGATCAGGGAGGATTGGAGACGAAGGTTGAGTATACCTTTGGGTACATTCACGACCAGGAGGGGGGGCTCAAAATCCGACTACACCACTCTTCAATACCTGCTTCGTTGACCTAAGATAAAGCATCAAGAAGCCAATCGAGGGCAAACAGAGCGGTGGCGACACCGACAATGATCTCCATAATTATCCATAGGGCACCCAAGACCTTGCCTGGCGTTTCCGGCAGGCCCATCGAAATCACTGACCGGGCAGGGTGAATTCTCCGATATCGGTTTTGCATATCTCATCCATCTCATCCACAGTAATTAGGGGTGTGAGCTTTCCGTTGAAGGCTCCTGAAGCCCCGACGGTGAGTGCGAGTTTTGTGGCCTTAGCGCTCTCTGGGATGTCCATAATGCACATGAAGTCCTTCTCTCCATAGCACCAGTAGTAGGCCTCAAGGGACCCCCCCAGGGACTTGGCGATTCTCTCGGCCTCATCCCTTCGTGCTGAGCCCCCCTCCTTGAGGAGACCCGCAACGCCTTCTTTCGTGTAGCTTCCCGAAAACATGTATTTGGGCATGATATTTGATCTACTGGTTCTTTTATTACAATTATCCCTTATTTTTTCATGATAAGGAGGCCTATTACGGCCCCGAGGAAGACGAGCTCGACCCTCTCATGTGTGCTTGGCCAGCTTAGGTATTCCAAAACCGAGGGGGCCCCTCCATAGTCCCTGTAAATCCTAATCTCCTCCCGGAAGTCTTGGAGCCTGCATAGGATGTTCAATATTGCTAGAGATATCAAAGACCAACCCGAGGCGACCTTTGCGCCTTCAGTCTTAATTGCGCCTAGGTAGTAGAGGCCGAGAACAAGGAGTATGGATACCGTCGTAATGGAGTATATCAGAGAATTGCGCATATCAGCAATTTCTCCGCCATACTCCAGCGAGTCGGCAATGTCAATCAGCTCCCCTAAGGAGTAGGAGATTGATGGGAGTATTAGAAGGAGGAACAGTGACCCTATTGCTACATCGACAGGGCTTGTTTTTTTGTTTGGAGGGTCTCTTTTGCCAGTGGGGATTTCTAGCACGACCCTGTTAGTGGAGGCTTGGAGATAATGTTTGGGGGCTAATTCATATGGCCGTTCATCTCCTCAATAAATTCCGTCAAAACCCTTTGGAGCTCTGTTACGTCGTCGAAGTCCTCTGAGAGGTTTCCTGTTATTACCCAGTCCGCGCCGGCTTCCGCTGCCCTCCTGGCAGTCGCGCCATCTCTGATTCCCCCACCCACAACGAGTGTGAGGTCACATGATTCTCTTGCGACTCGTATCAGATCAGGGCTTACGGGTGTCTCAGCTCCACTTCCCGCCTCGAGATAGAACATCCTGAATCCATAGGCCTGTGCTGTCATCGCATAGGCAGCCACTCTTTCCGTCTCCGTGGGGTGGATGAGGTTGGCCTCCCCTACCTCGCCCGCTTTCCCGCCGGGTGCGCAAATGAGGTACCCCATCGGTATTGGTACGATCCCTGCCTTTGCTATGAACGGCGCTCCGGAGACCTGTTCATCGATTAGGAAGCGCGGGTTGGTGCTATTCATGAGCATCATGAACGTAATTGCGTCGGCCGCCGGAGACAGTGCCGCCGCCCCTTGGGGGAAGAGGACCACGGGTATTTTCGGAGGTTCCTCCTCTGCCCCTGCGTCCTGTGTGGCCGCCCACCTAACAAGCTCGAGTGCTTCTTGTATGGCGACGACTGTGTCGTGTACATTCTCCATGTCTGTGTCGGAAGACCCGCCCACGAGGACCATCGAGCTACCCGCTGCAACTGCGGCTAGACATCTCTTTGCTGCCGTGTCTGGGGATTGGTCTGCAGGGTCGATGAGGATGGCATGCCTAGTCCCCTGAGTCCTGGCGCAGACGTACTCCGTAGTCGCAGTTTCCGTAATGGGCATGGATACCCCTCGGTGGTTCAGCATCTAAGGATTCAGGTTCTGTGCTGGTCTATACAGAGATTAGCAAGCTTAGCCTCAGAGAGGGCTATTTGACGGGAAAGCTCGATGCTGGGATCCATTCCCTGCCACTGCATAACTTGCACGGGTGATCTTGGGGTCTCGTCTCCTATCCACCAAATCTCATATGTCCCATCTGGCCTCAATCCAGTGTAAGTTGCCCATTCAGGAGATTTTGAAACCACAGCACCATTCCAGAGTGGTCCTTCAGTTTCCTCTGTACGTACTATTTTATCGAAATCAATGATGTGTTCAGTTCTATTCCCTGGATATGACAGAAGGACCCTGCCCTTTTCGGGGAATACCTCATTTCTTCTCACTCCGGTGTGGATTTTAGCACCGCGATTGGAGAGGGAGATAGCGACAGCCTTCCTAAGCCAGCTGGACTTTACAGCTGTGTCTCCGTCTCCTGGTTTATCGAAACCGGACTCGGATATCCAGTGTGGCCTTAGGAAGGGCCATGAATCTGAGGATAATAGACCAGGGCCTTCACCATACATCCCTACCTCGAAGGCCATGGAGATTAGATCTATCTGGAAGTCTTCCTGCGTGTCCAGAATTTTGTGTGCGGTAATCAATGAAGAGAGTGTGCAGTCCATGAAGACGATTCTTTCAGGCAAGGAGGATTTCCTCCTTGATTTCCAAAGCATTGACAGGGCAGACCGGTATGCATAGATCGCAATGCGTGCATTTGTCCTCTGTTGGTATAGCAAGAATCCCCTCCAGCTCCAATGCGTTCAGAGGGCACACAGCTATGCATGCTGCACAACCGAAGCACCGCTCCACATCGACTACCATGACGTGCCCGGACCTCTTGGCCATATTCCACGGAGGGGTCTTCCTCTCTGAAGATTATCCATCGAAAACTTTCCAATCATGTAAAAATAAGTCGAAAGTGATTTGACGCCATAACGTCACTAGTAGTTGTGAGTAATGAGGGGGAGGGGAGTGAATGGTGGTCTCAGGCCGAGGTAAGGAATGTTCCCCTTGGTGAAAAGGTTAGATTTACCTCGTCCTCGATAAAAGCGGAGGCAGAGCATGGTACGGAGTCTGATATGCCTCTCTATATCGGAATTGGAGCTTACCTAGTATCCCTGCTGTTGGGCACGTGGATGACCTCCTGGGGTTTCAGTCTCTCTGGGTTTGAGGCATTGCAGACCTCCGTTGATCTGTTTTTGGATTGGCCGGGAATGTTCTCCTCAACAGTCGCGTTCAATCAGGAGCTTTCGGGTCTGAGTTTTGGGACTTCACTAGTATTGACTCTCAACTGGTTTCTGTGGGACTCTCTCCCCCTCATGCTATTTGTTTTCATGTCATTACGTATCTATCAAAAGGAGTATGGGGGTGTTGGCGGTAGGGCGTTCTTGTACTACCTAGTGCTTCTATTCATGACAGACATCCTATCTATCTCCTTCGTTAACTCAATGGGGGATGTCACATCTTATCCATTTGACATTCTGGAGTGGAGATCCTGGGAAATCATTGCGATGCTCAGTATATCTGTGTCATACTTTGGGAGAAACATCCTTCGGAGCATACGTTCGAGAAAATTGGGCGAATTCCGTTAGGGTCCAACCCCTTTCTTTCCACTGGAACATATCGTGAATGATTTCAGGTGGAGATTTAGTCTAATATCGGCGATTTCAGCATACCTGTTGAGCTATACGCTTGGAGGTACATATTGGTTCTTGGGCTTCCATTGGAAGATTCACGATTCTTTTACCTCCAGTGGAAATGATGGGGTGCCCGTCCGGATACATGATGTAGGTGCCCCATTACAGAGCACCATGCTGTACAGAGCTGGCAGGACCAGCACATACCCAGAGGAGCCTGTTGAATCCGGTATAAGGTTCCATTTTCTTGGGGGTGCTGGAGAGGTAGGCAATGTGGGTTGCGTGATAGAGGATCAAAGCGGAACGAAAGTCCTGATGGACTATGGTCTAGCACCAACTAAGCCACCGAAGTACCCATCAGAAGCCCCTTCGATAGACCATGCTATTATCACCCACAGTCACATAGATCACATCGGTATGGCACCCTGGCTGGTCGGCCATCACGGAACAACTCTTCACGGGAGCAAGCTGACCTCCCGACTCTCAGAAATAATGTGGAGAGACACATACAAGGTTTCCAGGATTGAGGGTTATCCCCTGGCTTGGGATAAGAGAGACCTTGATGCGGCACTCGAAGCATGGCAAGAACATGACATGGGCGAGCAATTCTCAATAGGTTCTTGGAACGCCAAGTTTCACGTCGCAGGGCACATCCCCGGGGCAGTCATGACCGAGATGGATGTTAACCGCAAGAAGGTTCTCTGGACAGGAGATATGGACACTAGATCCAGCCCCAACGTATCCGGTGCACTACCCGTCAAATGCGACATCCTCTGTCTGGAAGGAACATATGGCGGCAAATACCATCCCGACAGGTCCGAGGAGGAGGAAAGGTTCGTCAAGAGAGTACTCGACGTCGTCTCCAGGGGCGGTGTGGCAATAATCCCCGCCTTCGCATCGGGTCGGGGTCAGGATGTCATCAGGATCCTCCACGATGCAGCGCCACATCTCGACGTGCATTATGATGGAATGGGGACTAGAGTAACACAGACATGGATGGATTGTCCCGAACTAATCCATGAGCCTAAGTCACTGAGAAAGGCCTGGCACTGGTGCAGGAGAGTCAGGAGCAAGTCTGACAGGAAGAAGGCATTGGATGCAGACGTAATCGTAACAACCAGTGGCATGCTTGACGGGGGTCCGGCAATATGGTATGTCAACAGGCTCAGGCACAACCCGGCCAACGCAATACTGCTGACTGGTTACCAAGCCGAGGGATCTGGTGGAAGGATGCTCCTTGACGAGAGGAAGCTTCCCATATACGGAAAGAAAACTCCGGTCGACCTCGAGGTAACTCAGTTCTCACTCTCCAATCACGCAGGTCACAAGGAGCTAGTTGAGTTCGCTCGCGCGTGCTCCCCTGAACATGTCATAATTTTCCACGCGGAGAGGGAACCAGCTATGGCTTTAGCAACAGATTTGGAGCCCGATATTAAGGTTCATATCCCAAAAAATGGCGAATCAATAGTAATAGAATGATTTTCCCCCTTCCGATTTGTTCATAGGCCCACCGTTCCATGGTTAAGGCAACGTAGGCTATGTACTACGCTGTTTGAAAAGAAAATAGGTGAGAAAAATGGAACAATTGGATAAGATATTTGGAGTGACAGAAGCGGGAAGCGACGTCGCCACCGAGATTAGAGCTGGTGGCGCGACCTTCCTCACTATGGCATACATCCTGCTGGTGAACCCATCGATGTTGGCAGCAACAGGCATCCCGTTTAACGATGCACTGTTCGCTACGTCGATTGCGGCATTCATTGGATGTATGGCAATGGGGCTCTGGGCGAAATTACCTTTCGCTCTAGCGCCAGGAATGGGCCTGAACGCCTTCTTCGCGTTCACGGTCGCCGCGCCTTGGGCGATGGCAGTACCTTGGGACATAGCTCTCGCAGCAGTTCTGGTTCAGGGAGTTATCTTCCTCATCCTGTCCCTTCCACAGGTCGGTGTCAGGACGGCTATGATCAACTCGATCCCAACCGACCTGAAGATAGCCACCGGTGCAGGAATAGGAATGTTCCTAGCAATAATCGGCCTTCGTGAGATGGGCTGGATAGCCCACGACAACGCCACACTGGTCACTCTCGGTGACACTGGGAGTTGGACACACCAATCCGGTGAGATTTGGGCCATGATAGGACTCATATCCATAGCTGTCATGATGGCAAGGGGAATCAAGGGCGCAATCATATTCGGTGTCCTCGGTGCCTCCGTCGCAGGTTGGGCACTATCAGCAAACGACCCATACAACGAGTCATACCCCGTAATCGTCTTCTGCATAGATGCGGCAACGGACAATTGCGTCGCAGAAGGAGAGTTCTACGCAGGAGTGGCAGGCCGAGGAGTGGCCGAATGGCCAACCAAGGTGTTCGAGTTCGTAGGCATGCCGACCGAGACACTCGGTGCCGCCATAGGCGCATTGTCCCTTGAAACAGGCGTAGTCGATGCTATGACAGCTGATGGCGCATACGCTAACAACCTGGAGTACGGCCTTGGTGGATTCCTCCTAATCATGATCACCTTCCTGTTCGTCGATATCTTCGACACAGCTGGCACACTCTACTCAGTGGGTCGCCAAGCAGGATACGTGGACGAGAACGACGAGCTGATGAACTCAGATGAAGCCTTCATGTCCGACGCTGCCGCAACAGTAGTAGGCGCACTAGTCGGAACCAGCACAACAACAACATACATCGAGTCAGCCGCTGGAATCGAGGAAGGCGGAAAGGCTGGATTGGTCGCCGCGACCGTTGGCGTTCTCATGCTATCCGGTCTTTTCTTCGCCGACATCTTTGCCGCTATACCACAGTTTGCAATGGCATCGGCTCTGGTTGTGGTAGGCGCAATGATGATGAGACAGGCCGCTGATATCGACTGGGGCAACCAAGACGTCGCCCTACCAGCATTCGCTACTATGGTTCTAATGCCATTCACGTACTCGATCGCAGTAGGTATCGCATGGGGTGTAATCCTCTACACAGCAATCAAGGCAGGACAGCAGAAGTTCGACGAGATCAGCCCTGTGATGGGAGTTCTGACAATCCTACTGATACTGTACTACATCGGCCCAGGAGCCCAAACAGGCTTCGAGTGGCTAATCAACGACATACTCAGCCTCTGAGACTTGTCGCTTGCATAGGGGCCCGGGCCTAGCCCGGGGTCCCCAACCGCGGAGCGTTTAGCATGGAAGATGACATCATCGATAGCCTATACGGCGCCATAAGAACCGTTCCTGACTTCCCAATCGAGGGCATCATGTTCCGCGACATCACACCAGTGCTCGCAGATGGCGAGCTACTCACCTCGCTGGTGGATAGGATGATCATGGACATGGATGCCCTCGATTGGCAACCAACACATATCGCGGGCCCTGAGAGTAGAGGCTTCATCTTCGGCTCGATGGTGGCTGAGAGACTTGGTGTAGGGTTCGTCCCTGTCAGGAAGCCGGGGAAACTACCTCACAAGGTAATGAGTGAGGAGTACGAGCTTGAGTATGGTTCTAACGCCCTAGAGATTCATGTAGATGCAGTCGGATCGAATGACAAGGTAGTGATCCTTGACGACCTTCTGGCAACAGGCGGTACAGTTGCGGCAACGGCGAATCTCTGCAAGCGCCTCGGTGCTGATGTTTTAGGTGCGATGTTCCTCATTGAGCTCGAGGGACTTAATGGCGCAGAAAATACTGGTATCGACACTCATTCACTACTTTCATTCCCAGCCTGACTGAAACCGAAGTATCGTGAAACTCATATGGGCATCCCCACTGGGTCGATACATGCCACGCTTTGACGGGTTAGGAAACTGCGTGGTATGCGATGTTCCATGCACTGCAATGAACTACCTGGTCAGCCATGGTAAAAAGTACTGTACTGGTTGTTGGGTGGA
>Ga0163109_10000443_pt1 | contig 33453 bp, 33 predicted proteins | sample CRUFie1St13metaG_FD_108704 | JGI IMG/M metagenome (GOLD analysis project Ga0163109, IMG submission 108704) | Marine microbial communities from the Costa Rica Dome - CRUD Field 142mm St13 metaG | ecosystem: Environmental > Aquatic > Marine > Oceanic > Photic zone | place: Costa Rica: the Eastern...
AATCGAAACAGCAATTCTGATAGAGACATTAAAAGATCTTGGTGCTGATGTACGTTGGGCTAGTTGTAATATTTTTTCAACGCAGGATGAAGCAGCAGCTGCAATTGCAAAAACTAAAACTCCAGTATTTGCATGGAAAGGAGAAACGCTTGAAGAGTATTGGGATTGTACATTACAAGCATTAACATTCAAAAATAACTTAGGTCCAAATCTTATTGTTGATGATGGTGGTGATGCAACATTATTAATTCATAAAGGATATGAATTAGAAAAATATTTTAGTAAAAACAAAAAACTTCCAAAAATAACAACAAAGATTGAGGAAGAAATAGTAATTGAAAAACTTTTAAGAAAAGTACATCAGAAAAATCCGAATCATTGGCATAGTATTGTTCCTGGAATTATAGGTGTTTCAGAAGAAACTACAACAGGGGTGGCTAGATTACAGCAAATGGTAGAAGATGCAAGTTTATTATTCCCAGCATTCAATGTAAATGATGCAGCAACTAAATCCAAATTTGACAATCTTTATGGTTGTAGAGAATCCTTAGCTGATGGTATTAAACGCTCTACTGAAATAATGCTTGCTGGAAAAACTGTTGTTGTTTGTGGCTATGGAGATGTTGGTAAAGGTTCGGCGCAATCAATGAAGTCATATGGCTGTAAGGTTATTGTAACTGAAATTGATCCAATATGTGCATTGCAAGCAGCGATGGAAGGATTTGAAGTAAGAAGATTAGAAGATGTTTTAGCTAGAGGAAATATTTTTGTTACAACAACAGGTAATAAGGATATCATTACATTAAAACACATGAGAAAAATGAAAGATCAAGCAATTGTATGTAATATTGGCCACTTTGATAATGAAATTCAAGTAGACGCATTAAATAAGTCAAATGCAAAAAGAGATCAAATAAAACCTCAACTTGATAGATACACTTTCAAGAATGGTAAGCAAATATTTATTTTAGCAGAAGGTAGACTCGTCAACTTGGGGTGTGCAACAGGACATGCAAGTTTTGTCATGTCAACATCATTTTCAAATCAAGTTTTAGCACAAATATTTTTAGCAAAAAATAAACCTGCAACTGGAATTTATGATTTACCAAGAAAGCTTGATGAAGAAGTAGCAAAAATACATTTAAAGCACTTAGATGCAGATTTAACAAAACTCACTAAAGAGCAAGCAAAATACATTGGTGTAAATGTGGATGGACCATTTAAAAAAGATGAGTATAGATACTAAAAATACTACTTTATTCAGTTTTCCATGATTTTGCACCGTCAAAGTCAAAAATAAAGTCATAAACTGTGCCACTTTGAGAATCTAGTGCTTTCTTTAACTGAAATTTTTTCTCAGGAGAAACGATAAAAAACATAAAACCTCCTCCTCCAGCACCACTAACTTTACCAGCCAAAGCGCCATTATCTAGTGCAAGGCTATAGATTCTATCAATTTCTTTGTTAGAGATATTTTTTGATATTGACTTTTTAGCCATCCAAGAATCATTTAGTAGATTAGCAAAACCTTCGATATCTCCTTTTAAAATTGCACTTTTCATTTTAAGAGCACCCTCTTTAACTCTATGCATTGAATCAATTGATTGCTTATTACTAATTAATTCTTTTTTTTCAATCTCAATTTGGGATGCTTTTCTTGTTATATTTGTATGATATAAAATCATTGAACTTTGAAGCTCAAGAATGAAATCATTTTTAATATCTAAAGGATTTACTATTACTGAACTGTCTTTATTGAAGTTCATAAAGTTAAATCCTCCAAATGTTGCAGCATATTGATCCTGAGATCCTCCTTCAATACCTATGTCATTTCTTTCAATATCGTATGCTAATTTTGCAATGTCATATTCTCCCATAGGTAATTTAAGCCACTCAGAAAAACACTTAATTATAGATACAACGAGAGTAGAGCTACCTCCAAGACCACTACCTCCAGGTGGTGCATCTGAAAAAGTAATCAACTCAAAACTTAGAGGTGCAATATTATAATCTTTAATGATTCTATTATAAACACCTTTATGAAGATTCATGTTACCATCAATTTCTAAAAAATCTGAAGAATCAAGACTTTCTCTTTCTTGATAGTCAGGTGAAGAAAAAATAATTTTTTTATTATTCCTTGGAATGATGATGCAGTATGTTGAAAGAGAAATTGTGGCATTTAAAACATGTCCACCATAAAAATTACTATATGAACCTAAATCAGTTCCTCCTCCGCCAAAACCAATTCTCAATGGTGATTTACTTCTTACTTTCATTCTATCTTCTTATTTTTAATACTTATAATTTTTTACTTTTCAAAATAATATGATAAACAATAATAATAAAGAATATTGATTACTATGTTTATTATACAGAAATTTTTATTAAATAATTAAGTTCTATAAGTTTAAAATCAATCAATTGATACATAAATGTGTGATAAGAAAAATAAAATACTAGTGCTTGGCTATGGATTGCTTGGTAAAGAAATTGTTAGACAAACCGGTTGGGATTACATAAGTAGAGAAAAAGATAGTTTTGATTTTACCGAAATCGATTCATTTAAAGATTTAATAAAAAATTACAATGTTATTATCAATTGTATTGCATGTTGTGATACGTATGGAGATAACAAAAATGAACACTGGGATGTAAACTACAAAGGTGTTGCTAATTTGGTAGATCACCTTCAAAATACTAACCAGAAATTAGTACAAATAGGAACTGATCAATTGTATTCAAACTCAGTTAGCAATGTCGCTGAAAGTGATGTTCCTGTCCACACAAGTACATGGTATAGCTATACAAAACTTCTTGCAGATGGATATGTACAGTTAAAAATGAATAATTACTTAATTGTTAGAGGATCTCATAAAGAAAAACCATTTATGTATGACAAGGGCATGATTAGTCAAATAGGTAATTTTGACTATGTTGATGTAATGGCGGAAATTATTATATCTCTAGTAAAGGGTGGAGCAAAAAAAATATATAATATTGGAACTGAAACAAAAAGTGCATATGAGTTAGGACTCAAAACAAAAAAAGATTTAATTGGCTTTGAAGGTAGATTTTTTGATAATCAACCATTAGATCTAACTATGGATTTAAAAAAACTGAACAAATTTATGAAAGCGAAAAAAAATAATTAATGATTTGGATAAAAAATAGTTTTAATGGTTTTTAAAATAATTTTTATATCATAAATAAAATTTTGTTTTTTTATATATTCTAAATCATATGCAACTCTTTCTTTAATAAAGCTAATTTCTGTACCACCTCTGTTCCCTTTAATAGCGGATAATCCAGTAATTCCTGGTTTCACTGATTTTCTTATATTATAATTATCAATCTTGCTTTCGAAAAATATATCTTCATCTAAATCATGTGGTCTTGGACCAACAACAGACATTTGTCCCAGCAAAACATTAAAAAACTGAGGAAATTCATCTAAGTTAGTTTTTCTTAAAAATTGCATACTTTTATTTGTAGCAATATGCGTGTTTGCGTTCATTGTTCTAAATTTATATATCTCAAATACTTTATTATTTTTTCCTACTCTTTTAGCCTTGAAAAAAATTGGAAATCCTATATTATATAATACAACTAGTCCGACTATAATATATAGCCAAGAAAAAAATATAATTATTAAAAGGGAAAAAGCTTTATCAAATAAATTTTTCATAAATTTTTGTGTTAATTTTTTTTAAAAAATATTGCATTAAAGTCAAAACTTAGTGTTAAAATTAAAAAGAATTAATAATAAATAAAGTTATGAAATTAATATTATTGAGACATGGTGAAAGTCTATGGAACCTTGAAAATAAGTTTACCGGATGGAAAGATGTTTCACTAACAAAAACAGGAATCAAAGAAGCTTCTCTTGCTGGCAGGCAACTACGTGATGCTAAAATTGAAGTTGAAAGTATTTATTCCTCGATACTTAATAGAGCTATTGAGACTACAGAAATTGTTGCAGATATAATAAACTTTCCTAAAAAAAATATTCAATATGATTGGCATTTAAATGAAAGGCATTATGGAGCACTTCAGGGATTAAATAAGTCTGAAACAGCTGCTAAATATGGGGAAGATCAAGTACAAATCTGGAGAAGAAGTTATGATATTCCTCCACCATTATTACAAGAAAATGATGATAGGCATCCAAAATTAAATAAAAAATTTAAAGATATTAATAGTGATTTACCGGTTGGTGAAAGCTTAAAAAATGTTATTGATAGATTAAAACCATTTTGGGAGCAGTATGTAAAAAATTTAGTTAAAAATGAAGGTAATCATCTTATTGTAGCACATAGTAATTCTTTAAGAGCTATTGTGAAAATTTTAGAAAAATTAAATAAAAAAGAGATTATATCTATTAATATTCCTACCGGAGTACCCCTGGTTTATAACTTAGATAGTGCCTTAAATGTTATTAAAAAACAATATTTAATTAATGAAAAAGAATTAGAAGAAAAGCAAAAGATTGTCATGAATCAAGGTAAGATTAAATGAATTTAGATTTTTCAAATATTAAAGTTCTAGTAATTGGTGATTTTATGATAGATCACTATATAATAGGAGAATCTGAAAGAATGTCTCCAGAAGCTCCTGTACCTGTTGTTATCCCAAAAAAAGAATTTTCAGTTCCCGGAGGAGCTGCAAACGTAGCAATGAATATAAATTCATTAGGGTCAAATGTAACATGTTTGGGGTTTGTAGGTAATGATGTTTTTGGTGAAGAATTAGTAAATATTTTGGAAGAAAATAATATCAATACAAAGCATATTGAAATTATTGAAAATCATCCAACAACCTTAAAAAAAAGAATCTATAGTAATGGAAATCAAATAATACGTGTAGATAAAGAAAAATTTCTTAACTGGAAACCTAGTCAATTATCAAGCTTTGATTACAATGACTATGATATAATAATTCTTTCAGATTATAATAAAGGAACTCTTGCAACACCTTGGTTTACTAAGCCTGAAAATACTAATGTAATTCTTGATCCAAAAAATGAAAATTGTACGCATTTGTTTATGAATTCAAATATCATAACTCCAAATCTTAAAGAGCTAAAAAAATTATCTGATATTGAAATTTTGAACAATACATCTATTTCACAAGCATGTAATAAATTAATTGATAAATATAATTTTGATTTTGTAATAGCAAAAAAGGGCGAAAAAGGCATTACAATTTATGGAAAACAAAATTTTGTAAAGAATATTAAACCTCATAATGTTTTCAATCCAGACGTGACAGGTGCAGGCGATACTGTAATAGCCGCACTATCAATTAGCTATGCAAAAAGTAAAGATATAGAATTTTCCGTAAAGTTTGCTAATGCAGCTGCAGCTATCGCTGTTGGAAAATCTGGTACATCTACCACAACTTTAAGAGAAATAGATAAGCTTCTTTCTAGTTAATATAAATAATGAAGGTTTTGATTATTTTATAGTCTTAAAGGCTTCCGTCTTTCCTCATTTGCTCTCTTATGGAAGTTGCTGATATTTCACGAATTTCATTAGGTGGAATATGTTCTATGATTTCATACCCAACTCCTCTACCATAATTAACAGATTCGATATCTGGAATTATTGAAGTAATCACCTTTCCATCTTTGATTAAATCTTTTAATTCTCCTTCGTGAATCATTTTTTCAATTTCTCTTGCTGTCCATGGATTATTTTTATCAGGCGCTACATTTCGAATAGCTAACCAAACTTTTTTACCCTTTTTAAGTCGCTGATTGATTAACCATAGGTGCCCTTTATGTAAAGGTTGCCATCTCCCAATAAACATTGAATATTTCATTTAATCACCTTCTTGTTTATATAATTTTCTTTAATTAAATACTCTATAATTTGATTTGATGCATCCTCAAGTGTTATATCATTATTTATAATATGAATCTCTGGATTTTTTGGAGCCTCATAAGGAGAGCTGATTCCGGTGAAATTAGGTATTTCACCTTTTCTTGCTTTTAAATACATGCCTTTGGGATCTCTTTTTTCACATGTTTCTAGAGATGCATCTATAAAAACTTCTAAAAACTCTCCACTTGAAACTAATGATCTCACTAAATCACGATCTGATTTAAATGGCGATATAAATGCAGTTAAAATAATAATTCCAGAGTCTAAAAATAATTTAGAAATCTCACCAATTCTTCTAATATTTTCTATTCTACTTTTTTCATCAAACCCTAAATCTTTATTTAACCCATGCCTGACATTATCTCCATCCAGCAGGTAAGTTTTATAGTTTAATTGAAAAAGTTTTTTTTCTATAATATTTGCTATCGTCGATTTTCCACTTGCACTTAAACCCGTAAACCAAAGTATAAAGGGTTTTTGATTTAATAACTTAAATCTATCATCACTGCTTATAGCTGCTTGATGCCATACTAATTCAATACTTTTTTTACTCACCTAATTTTTCTCAACCGGTTTAACATAGAATTTCCAATCCATAACTTCAATTTGTGAATGACGACTAATTTCAAAACTCTTGTATTCATTTGAAGGTGTGACTCTTAATGCCTTTCCGTTTACAAGTAAATCAATTGGCATTATAAAATTATCATTAATATTGTTCCATCTGTAATAAAACCTATTATCTTTTTGATAGTGCTCTAATACAGGCTGTTCTGCTGAATAAAAATATTGTTCTGCAAAATACCAGTAATCTTCTCCTGTCTTTTGACTTACTTTATTAAAAAAATCTTTTGTATCTGCAAATCCTTTGGCATTCTCGATCATAAATTCTCTAAGAATATCAAACCATATCTTATCATTATTGATTACACTTCTTAAAGTGTGCATTACCCATGCACCTTTCATATATGTATCACCATGTAAAGCCCAATGATTTTCATTTTCTCTGCCTACAATAGGAATTTCATTTACAATTCTATTTTTTAATGAATTGAGATAGTGTACCCCAACTTCATAACTATCAAATTTATCCTCAAAGTAGATTGCCTCAGAGTAAACTTGCATTCCTTCGTGAATCCAAATGTGTGTTGGGTCAGATGCAGTAACGCTATTACCAAACCATTCATGTCCTGTTTCATGGATAATAAGAGGATCTATAACTCCATACATTGGCCAACTTTTACTTCTAACACCGTTATAAATACTAAATCCATTACCGTACGTTACCGCAGATTGGTGCTCCATCCCTAAATATGGTACTTCAATTAGTTTATAGCCATCTTCATACCATTGATAATCCCCAAAATATTTTTCATAAAATCGTATAACTTCTTTTGATTGGGTAAAATAATTTGATGCAAGTTCTTTATTATAATCTAAAACATAGTGGTTCATATCATGAATTTTATCACCTTTAATTAAGGTATCTTGAACTGCTACATAATTTCCAATTTGTACTGAGATGTTATAATTATTTATAGGGTTGCTAACAAACCATTCGTAAGTAGATTTGTCGCCATTATTAACAACGCTCTTTAATTTACCATTGCCAACTGCTACCATATTTGATGGAACTGTATATGCCATTCGAACACTATCACCTTCTGCTGTAATATGATCTTTATTAGGCCACCAGATTCTTGCGCCTTCACCCTCACATGAAACAGCAATCCAGTCTCTTCCATCTTTATCTTTAGACCATGTAAATCCTCCTGCCCATGGAGGATTATCTGCGCTCTGTGGAATTCCTTGATAAAAAACTGTAAACTCAAAAATACTATCTTTTTTTATAGTTGAAATAAAATCAACTAAAACTGCATCATATTCTCTTGAAAAAGATAATTCATTTCCTTGATGGGTTACTTTTTTAACACTTAAATTTTCTGCTAAATCAACCTGTAATGAATTTAAATCTCTCAAACTTTCAGCTTTTATTGTGACATATCCATCTATTGATTTTTTTTCAATATCAAAATCAATATTTATGTCATAAAATGAAACTCTATATGAAGAACGATTGTCATTTAAATTTCCTATTAAGTAATTATTAGGCGTTAATTCTGGTAGCTTATATTGGTTTCCGTGAGGTCTGCTTTCCTGACAAGACAAGAATGTTAATGCAAATACACTAAAAATTATTTTTTTCATAATAGGTCCTTGCTTTAAATACATTATTTGCAAAAATGATATAGTATAGAATAATACAAAAAAGGAGCCATAAGACAATAGCAAATGCTTCTTTGATGAGGAATAAAATGTATATAATAGCTAAATAAATAAGCCATTTCATCCATAATGGTTGAGACCATAATTTTAATAAATTCATCCTCTATCCTCTTTTAAAAAACTATAATATTTCATTGATTCATTATAAATAGAATCATATTTATTCTCAATGTTAATATCCTTTTTTTCATATTTTTGAAATCCTGAAGTTTTAATTACGTTATCATACCAACTTTTCCACCAAATACCGTCATTTTCATGATTACCTTTTTCCCATTTCAGCATGGACTTATCAAATTTAATATTAATTTTCGTACACCAATCTGATAATACCTTTTCAGGATTTCTTAATAGTTCACTTGAATCAATAATTATATATGATCTATTTATTTTTTTAAGATATTTAATAATTTCATATTGTTGAGGATATCCTAATTCTTCAACTGAATTCAATTTATTTTTTTTTGAATAAGAACTAATTACTTCTTTTGGATGCCTAAGTAAAATACAATTTTCACAATTATTCACCCAATTTATATTTTTTAAATCAAGGATGTGGTGAGCCATATGCTTCTGATACCAAATTCTTTTATCATTAGGAATTTTATTAATAAGATAATTAACAACCTCATTATAGTTCGTAGAATAATTATTAATTATTTCCCTGAATTGAGGATGTTTTAACTTAGTTTCTTTTAAATAATATGCATAAAAAGGTTCATCTGTTACAAATGTATCTTTTCTAGAAGACCATGATCTCATTAGGGCTGTTGAAATATTTCTTGGACCTGACCAACAAGCAACTATCATTGAGAAGATATGTATTGATTTATATATTGATTATACGAGGCTCTTATTTTATTGACTAAAGAGCTAGAGTTAGCTGAACTTAATTTATGTTCTTCTATTTTGGACACGGGTATAATCCCTGCAAATGTTCCTGTAACAAAAGCCTCTTCACAATCTTTAATATCCTCAAAAGTAAAGTTTGTTTCATTACAAGGAATTTCATTCATATGACAAACTTGGATTGCTTTACTTCTAGTTATTCCATTGAGACAAAATTTTCCGGTTGAGGTCCAAACTTGACTTTTTTTAATAAAAAAAAGATTTGTAGAATTACAAGTACTAATATTACCATAAGGATCATTCATAATACCCTCATCATATTTAAGCTTATTGGCTTCGATGCTAGCCAGGATACAATTTAGTTTGCTTAAGGTATTATAATGTGTGCTTAAAATATTATCTGCAGGTCTAATTGTAGAGACTCTCCCAATTATTATTCCATTTTCATAAATTTTTGGGTCCGTCTTTTTATATTCCGGTATAATTACAAAATTTATTGGGCCTACATTTGCATTGGGGTTTTGATATGGAGTAATTTTGTCACCTCTAGATACAATTAAGCGGATATGTACATCATCAGTCATTTTATTCTTTAATAATACTTTTTCAATTTCGAAAATAATTTCATCTTTTGATAAAGTAATATCTAGAGAAATTCCGCGAGCACTATTAAAGAGTCTATCAAGATGTTCAGAAATAAAAACAAGTTTAGACTTATGCAGCCTAATACCTTCCCAAACTCCATCTCCTAGTAAAAATCCACTATCAAATACCGATATTTTTGCATCCTCTCGATGGAATAATTTCCCATTTATATTTATAAAAATATCTTTGTTTTTTGGATTCGATATATATGAATGACTGCTCATTTGTGGGCCCACAGGGACTTGAACCCCGAACCTGCGGATTATGAGTCCGTTGCTCTAACCAATTGAGCTATGGGCCCAAGTTTCTTAAAACTAAAAATACTGCTTTCTTTGTCTAAACAATAAATATAAAGTTGAAAGAATAATACCAAAAATAAAAGAGTAAAAACCACCCTTTAATAAACTATTACCTGATTTAATTACAGGTAATATAGGTTTATCAAGCATGAATATTGAGGATGTATTATTTTTCTCTTCAATTTTAGCTAGCTCTAATTGATCAGATAAGCTAATAAAAAGCTGATTATATAAAAGAATATCTCTTTGTAATCTATCTTCTTGAGTTTGTAAATGTGGAGAATCTAAATTTTTATTATTTGTGAGAAATTCAATCATGCTATTTTCAGATATCTCTAACTTATTATTGATATCTTTTAATCTTTCTTCAACAAAAAGTACTTTTTCACTTGCTTTAGTATTCGTTATTTGATTAGAGAAGAGAACTATAGAATCATAAATTTCTTTTATAACCTGTTCAGCTAAATATGGGTCATTCTTAATTTTTATGCTTACTGTTGATAATTGTGTCTTCTTATCTTGAGAAAATTTTAAGGACTTTTCAAGAACTTTTTTAGCAATGTAGCCTTGCTTATCTTGTATTGTAGCACTACTATGAAACCGTAAATGATTATTCATATTTAATAATAACTGCATTGGGCTTAAAGTATTTTTAGTCAAATCTTTTCCCCAGTATTCAGCAAGAGTTAAGTTGTCATTATTGATATTATACTTTTTGTAAATGATTCCATTTATAAAATAATCTGACTCTAAATAATCCTCAACTGAAAATTTTAAGTCACCTGTTCCTCCAGCTAAGTCTGCAAGTGATACAATAAAACTTGAATCAGCTTTTTCTCGATAATTTGTATAAAAGGAGATACTTGCTTCAAATTTTGGTGATCCAAGCAAAAAACTTAGCATTGAAAAAACAGTATAAATTGAAGAATAAATTAATATTTTAAACTTATTTTCATAAAAAAATGAAAACAAATTAGAAAAATTTATTTCTTCGTTTTTTAGAATTGGTTTATGCATGTTATTAGTCTGTATTTTCTAAAATAGCTGCTATTGCTACTAGATTAGTAAGAATACTTAATATATCAGATGTAATTGTTGCTGGATTAAAAGTACGCTCCTTAGTATCCAGTGGCACTACAATGGTATCTCCTGGTCTAACCGATACAAATGCCCCTCTAAAAAATCCAACTTTTTCTATTTTGCCATTAGATCTTTTAATATGAATTCTTTTTTTATCTGTATTAGGTTTCAAACCTCCTGCAAGCTCAACGTATGCTTTCAGTGAGTTAGGACTTGATGAGTACTGTACCAAACCTGGAGCGTAAACATTACCTTCAATATTAACGATAAATTTTTTCTGGAGAACTATAACCGATGAATTTGGTGATAGCAAAGAACTCATTTTTGTGTTGGATATAGAAGAAGACAAATTTGTGTTAACATTTTCAAGCGTATCAAAAACTAAAATTGAATTTTCATCACCTAAATCTGTTAAGCCACCTGCTAAATTTATTGCATCTTGAAGTGTCATACCTTTTTTGTAGGATACTACACCTTTATTTTGCACTTCTCCAGAGACATCAATAGTAAAAATATTATTAAAGTTACTATCTTCATAAACAAGAATTTTATCATTAGTTTTTAATTCAAAATTATTGGAATCATCATAAGAAACTACAATCTCCTCGTTGTAAAAACTGTCTTTAGATAGACGTAAGATAAGAATTTTATCTTCCATGATACTGCTTCGAAATACAGGATCTTCAAATCCACCTGCTGCATCTAGTACTTCTTTAAGAGTAGAGGATGATGGGTAGTTTCCAGGGAATTTAACTCTCCCTAAAACTTCTACTTGATTTGATACATACTTTATTGATAAAGCTGTTAGGCTATCGCCATCATTCAAAAATAATTGTGATAACTCCGTAGATTGGATCAAATTACTCTCTTTTGCTAAATCATCGCTTTGTCTTTTTTCAACAGGTATAATACTGTTATATTCCAGTTGTGTAGCTGCATTTGATGTAAAATCTCCAGCAAATTTAATCAGCGATGATGCATTTTCACCATCTAGTAATTCATAATATCCCGGTTTACGTATTTCCCCATCAATTTTTACTCTTTTATGATAATTAGGAACATGAATTATGTCTCCTTCAAGAATTCTTTCATCTAAAAAATCGCCACTCCCATTTAAAAAGAATGAATAGAAATCAGCTGTGAAAACCTTTTTACCATCTCGAATTAATTCAACGTTTCTCAAAGATCCTAAATTTTTAATACCACCCATTTGTACAATTGCAGTATAAATATCAGAGAAAGGATGTATAAGATTAACTCCTGGATTTGGTACATTTCCCGAAAAAAACACATTGATTGATTTTAACTTACCGAGCTGGAGCATAAGATTCGTTGGATTATTCTTATCATTTAACGTAGAATAAACTTTTGATAACTCTTTCTTTAAAATATCTTCAGCTTCTGAAAGAGTTTTATTTGCTAAGCTTACAAAACCAATATTTTCATAGTAAATCATTCCATCTTTTGTTAATGTAAAAACTTCTCTAGAATTATTTTCTCCCCAAAGAGAAAGTGTAATTTCATCACCGGGACCTAATTTGTATTGTGGTGGTGTTGGAATATTATCGAAAAAATTTATATCTCTTTTAAAATACTCATAGCCAAAATAATATTCATCTATTATAGTTATATCTGAACCTGAGTTACCTTCAAAAATAATAGGTGCAGGATTTAGTTCACCCGATTCAAGTGAGGCTTGTTTTGTTGAAGATAATGCAGATTTTGATTGCAACTCATCCTTAATTAAATCTAACTGTTGATTACTAAGCCTGTTGATATCAGATATTGAAATCTGTGCGAAAATCATGGAAGAAATTATGCTAAATGTTAAGAGTTTTCTAATCATATAAAGTGTTACAAATTTAATTTTATTTTTAATAAACGAAAAGAATTTATAAAAATAAACATTATAAATTATCCAAAAAGCTCCTCTTCAATTATTCCGCATAATATATGTTCAATCATTAAATGCGATTCTTGAATTCTTGGCGTATCTAAAGATGGAACACATATACAAAAGTCACATAAGTCTTTCATTTTTCCACCATTTTTTCCTGTTAAACCTACATTTATAATTCCTCTTTTCTTTCCCTCTTTTAAAGCTTGAATAATGTTTTCTGAATTACCGCTAGTTGAAATTCCAATGAAGATATCACCTTCATTACCAAGAGATTCAATTTGTCTAGCAAAAATTTTTGAAAAATCATAATCATTTGATATTGAAGTTAATATGCTCGTATCGGTTGTTAATGCTAATGCAGGAATACTTTTTCTATCCATATTAAATTTGCTTACAAATTCTGCTGCAATGTGTTGAGCATCTGCAGCACTACCTCCATTTCCAGCTAAAATAATTTTTTTGTTTGACTTTATTGCATTCAAGCATTGATCTGAAACTTTTGATAAAAGGGTTAAAATATTTTTATCATTTAAAATTAGCTTTTTTAAATCTATAGATTGAGAAATTTGATTTTTTATACTATTTATTCTTTTCATAATAGCGCCTCATTTTTATAATTGAAAAAGTCTATATTTTTCTAATACTACTAATTTCATAAGTTCACTTATTAAATCTACGTTGACAACTAAAAACTATTGATCTAATAATTAATTATTCAGCTTACAATTTCACTGTCATCATGAATATCTTTTATAAATTGAAAATAATCGTTAATTATTTTGTCCCATGTGTATTTTTCTTCAACTTTTTTTAAATTATTATTTACATAACTATTTTTATTTCCAGAAAGCATATCAAAATTATTTATAATTCTTGATATATCTTTTTCATCGTTAAAATAAAGAGCATCATCTCCTAGAACAGATTTGTTAAATATATTATTATGAGAAGCTATTAATGATTCGGCCGCCATAGCTTCAACTAATGAAGGGTTTGTACCGCCAACAGTATGTCCATGAAAATAAATTTTTGAAAAATATCTTAAAGAATTAACAGTATTTACATCATAAATAGGTCCTAAAAAATCAATATTGCAATTTTTATATTTTTCCAGCAAATATTTGCCATATTTATTTTCAAAATTACTCACAACAATATATTTTAGATTTGAACCAGACTTTTTATATCCATCTAACATCATTTCAAGATTATTTTCAGGTTCCATCCTACCCAAGCTCATAAAATAGTTATTTTTTTGAATCGAGAATTGTTTAAGAATTTGTTCATTAATATTTTCATAATTAATAACATTTGCTCCGTATGGGATAACTTTAGATTTTTTACCATATTCATTAAAAATATTTGATTGAATACCTTCATTATCTGATATAAGAAAATGTGAACGATGGCAAACAATCTTCTGTGATAATTTGATAATTTTTTTAATTAACGGATTCCATTTGGATCTTTTTTCTTCCAGACCATCCAAATTCGTTATTATCTTGGAATTCTTGAAAGAAAGCATTAGGAAAGCTGGAGCTAAACTTGTGTACCCAAGTTCAAGAATTATGTCAAAGTCTTTTTTTATGGCATCTTTTAGGCAAAGATAGTCATATATAAAATGTGAAAATGGACCTAAAGATTTTTCAGGACACCACTTGTGAATAATATTTACTCCTTCAAATTTTTTTGTTTCTGTATAATGATTGTGAGGATTATAAACTGTAACATCTATTTTTTTTTCAACAAGACCTCTGGAAAAAAAGTGAGCGAATTGCTCAAAACCTCCATATTCTGCTGGTATACCCCTTGTTCCTAAAATTGCAACTTTCATTTTTTCTCGTTTATTTTTTTATAAAAATTAAAGTACTGATTAGAAATATCATTAATTTTAAATTTCAATTGTAATGACTCTTTTGCTAAATATCCAATCCTTTCAAGTTTTTCTTGGTCATAATCTAATATTTGAATTAATTGTTTTGCTAGATCATCATGATTATCATTTTTAAAAAGAAAGCCATTTACATTATTTTCAATAAACTCTTTAAATGGAAATAAGTCCGAAGCAATAATTGTTTTTGAATAGCTCATCGATCTTATCAATACACCACTATTATAGATTTTTTTATAGGGTATTATAATAATATCTGATCCATTAAAATAATAAGGTACATCATTGTTGTTAACAAATTCAGGTCTTAAATCAATATATTGTTTTAGTTTATTTTCAGAAATAAATTTTTCGTAAGATAAGATATCGTCTCTCCAAACCTTTCCAGCAATGATTAAATAAAAATCTTTGCGAATTTTTTTTACGATTTTTAAAGCTTTCAGAACAACTAATAAGTTCTTTACTTTTTTAATCTGGCCAAAAAATAAGATTATCTTTTTATTATGTGGAAAGTTAACTCTATCCCTAGACTTAAGAATATCCTTCTTGTTATTTTTTAAAGAAGAATAGTCAAAATCAGCTCCATATATTCTAGCAAGATTTAGAGTTTTAAAATTATATTTTTTTGCTTTATCTAAAACAGTTTTCTTGGCATAATCTGTATGAACAATAATTCCATCAAGCTTTTGAATGAAATTAGAAATATTTACTTTTCGCCACCATTGAAAATTAATGATATTATTTTTATTACCAAAATCAGCAAAAGATTTAATATCATGCATTGTTCCAACAACCTTAAATCTAAAAATATATTTAGCAATTAATAGATTGAAGTAGTCAAGTAAAGAAAAGCCAAAAAAGTGAAGATGTATAATATCAACTCTTCTAGTTTTAGCATCTATCATTGATTTTAAAATTCCAAAAATATATTTAAAGATTTTTTTAAGTAATATTTGCTGATTATAAACATTTTTAAAAAAGCTCTTTGATTTAATATTGCTTGATTCTTCTATTGAATCTGAAGAATAAATAACAACATCCATTTTTTCGTTTTTAGCTATTGTTTTTGCTAAGCTATTATTATAGACATCGTTACCGCCATGAGAGCCAACAGGTTCAATTATTCCTACTTTTATCACTTTTAGAAAGGATCCAATCTAATTGATTTTGCTTTTAAAAGTCCTAGAAATATAAAAAATATTAGGACATATTCTTGAGGGGAAAAGAGGAAATTTCCAGTGTAAAAACAAGTTAGAATATAAAATAGTAATGTATATTTTAATGATACTAAAAAAAGATCATTAGTTTTAATTCTGTTCATTATTACAAAACATGCGATAACAGGAATTATATTTAGAAATATAATTCCTATTATTCCGTATTCAAATAACACCCCTAAAACTCCTAAATCAGTTGGGAAGAAATGTCCAAAAATTCCTTCATATCCTTTTTCCCATTGATGACTAAGTTTACCCACTCCAAGCCATAAGTTATTTGAACTTTCATTGATAACGCCTAAAGCTATAATTGATTGAAAAATCCTAGAATTCGCTGAAGGATCATAAGAAATATCGCCCATTGAAACTGAAATTAATTGACTAAACATAAATGTTAGATTTTCAATAAAGACCGGATTAAATACCGATATAATAAATAAGAAAAATAATAATGCCATAGTTGAGTAAATCAAATATAGTGCTTTACTAGAAAATGTTTTCTCTTTTAACTGATAAAAAATAAATATACCTAAACACATAAGTATTGATAATATATAGACTCTCCCCTGAATAACTATAAGACCATATAAAAAGAAAAAAAGGAAAAGTAGAAAATTATGCAACTTTCTTTTGTCATAGAATTTTATAAATTGATAAAAAAGGCCAATATTTATAAAAAAAATATTTAACTTGAGTCTATATCCTCTCAAATCAGTTTCTTCAACAAAAAGATATTCTGAGAATTGGCTTAAATCATAAAATATATAAATAGATGAATATATTGTTAATGTTAAGATTGATAGTCTTAAAAATATTTTTTCTATTGCGTCTATAAATCCTGGATTCTTTAAAATATTTTTATATAAGACAATTCCAGCACATATAACAAGCCAATTTCTTTCAGCAAGAATACCGAAGTAATAAGGCTGTCCAAAAGCAACATTAGACCTTAACATGCTCCAAAATGGAACAATAATCATTAATGAGAATAAGTAAACAATGTATACATTTAGATTTCTTTTTAAAATTAATTGTCTTATTAAAAAAGTGGAGGCTAATATGCCCATTATACCTAAAAATAATATATGAGGTATACCCATTACTTCTTCTATGGGTGTTGATTGATAAAATTTTAACCCAAAAAATGCAACTGATAAAATCAATAGGTTTGATTTAAGGCTGTGGTAAATAGGATTTTTCACTTTATATGAAACCTAAAAATAAATTGTAAAACAATAACTAACCTTATTTGGTTAACTTTTTAATATACCAATCTACTGTTAAATTCACTCCAGAATCAAAGTTTTCTTCAGCTTTCCATCCAAGATAATTCTCAATCTTTGATGCATCAATAGCATATCTTTTATCATGACCTGCACGATCTTCAACAAAAGTAATTAGTTCTTTATATGAAGAGTTTTTCGGAATTTTTTTGTCAAGCAATTCACAAATAGTAGTAACAATTTCAATATTTGTTTTTTCATTTTTACCACCAATATTATACACTTCTCCAAATTTACCTTTATGATATACTAAATTAATACCTTTACAATGATCTAAAACATACAACCAATCTCTTACATTTTTACCATCACCATATATAGGGATCTGCTTACCGCAAATAGCATTGTGAATGATCTTGGGAATTAACTTTTCTTCATGTTGTTTTGGACCATAATTATTTGAACAATTAGTAATTAGAGTATTCAAGCCATATGTTTCTCTATAACTTCTTACAAGCATATCGCTTGATGCCTTAGAAGCTGAATAAGGTGAATTTGGTGCATAAGGTGTTTCTTCTGTAAATAAACCTTTTTCTCCAAGTGAACCATAAACTTCATCTGTTGATACATGTAAAAATCTGCTATTAAGAAAATTTTCTTTGAATTTGAAGGGTCCATCCATCCATAAATTATATGCAGTATGGATTAGATTAAAAGTTCCATTAATATTTGTTTCAATAAAAATTTCAGGTTTACTAATTGAATTATCAACATGAGATTCTGCTGCAAAGTGTATAACTCCTGAAATACTATATTCATTAAAGATTGATTGAACAAGTTTTTTATCTCTAATATCTCCTTCAATAAAATTGTATCTTGAAGATAAATTGCATTCTTCTAAATTTTTTATATCGCTTGCATAGCTGAGGACGTCCAAATTAACAACATTATATTCTCTATTCTTTTCTAAAAAATATGGTAAAAAATTTGAACCTATAAAACCTGCGCCGCCCGTTACTAATACATTTTTCATATTAAAAATACTCTTTGTTAAAATCAAATTTAGGAAAATCTAGGTCTTTTGAAGAGAGATTCAAACTTGTTTTACTTAATGACCAATTGATATCTAAATATTTGTCATTATAGATGATTCCTCTATCATGATCTGCGCTGTAATAATTATCTACTTTATAAGAAAAAATAGTATGATTTTCTAATGAAAGAAATCCATGAGCAAATCCTTTTGGAATAAAAAGTTGTTTTTTATTGGAACTAGAAATTTCAACCTTAACATGCTGACCAAATGTATCTGAATTTTTTCTTAGATCTACAGCAACATCTATAACGCTGCCACTAACAACTCTGATAAGCTTAGCCTGCGAAAAAGGTTCGATTTGAAAATGTAAACCTCTTAAAGTACCTTTTTCGCTTTTTGATTCATTGTCTTGACAAAAATTCACTTTATATCCTAAAAAATCTTCTAAGTCATTTTTCTTAAACGATTCAAAAAAATATCCTCTTTCATCATTATAAACTTGAGGTTCACAAATAACAACATCTGGAATTTTGGTTCTAAAAAAATTCATTTATTTTCCTGATGCAACCTTTATTATATGTTTACCATACTCATTATTTTTTAATTCAATGCCTAGATTCATTAATTGATTTTTAGAAATATTTCCATTTAAATAACATAATTCTTCAATACATCCAATTTTTTTACCTGTTCTATCTTCAATAGTCGAAATAAATTCACTTGCTTGGACCAATGTTCTATGTGTGCCCGTGTCAAGCCAATTGACACTATCAGACTCCAGTAATTTTATTTTTAACCGATTTCTATTTAAATATTCCTGATTTAATGTAGTAATTTCAAGCTCTCCTCTATCTGATGGTTCAATTGTCTTTACTAATTCTATGACATCATTTGGATAAAAATATAATCCAACTATAGCATAATTTGATTTTGGATTTTTTGGTTTTTCTTCGAGGCTTATTACGTTACCATTATCATCAAATTCAGCTACGCCGTAACGCTGTGGGTCAGATACACTATATCCAAATACTGTAGCAACTTCTAAATTTACAATATCAATTTTTGCTTGTAATAAATGATCATTCAGGATAGAACCATAAAAAATATTATCACCAAGAATTAAAGCAACATCATCTGAACCAATAAATTCCTTTCCTAAAATAAATGCTTGTGAAAGACCTTTTGGTTCGGGTTGTACTTTATAACTTAACTTTAAACCCAAATCTGATCCGTCTCCTAACAGTCTTTCATAAAATGGTAAATCTATTGGTGTAGATATAATGAGGATTTCTGTAATATTAGCAGTAATTAGGGTTGATAATGGATAATAAATCATCGGCTTTCCAGATATTGGAATAAGTTGCTTTGATATACCCTTTGTAATAGGGTACAAACGCGTACCTGATCCTCCAGCTAATATTATACCTTTCAAATTACCCTTTATTATTTTTGTTAACTACTGATCTTCCCTTTAATTGTTCCCAATCTTTTTCAGGTCTAAATTTTAAGTTGGCATTCCATGCAGCATTTAATAAATCTAAATCGATTCCCATGTTTTTGGAATAAAAAATAAGAGCTTTTAAATCCTTTGGGAAGCAACTTCCACCAAAACCAATTTTACCATCAGGGCCAGGAACTGACCAGTGCGAATTTCCTAATCGATCGTCGTGCAAGCTGTGCTTAATTACTTCTTCGTAGTTAATATTTGCTTTATCACATAATAATTTCATTTCGTTTGCGAATGAGACTTTTGTTGCTAAAAATGTATTTATTAAATATTTAACCATTTCAGCAGTTGATGATTCAGTTTTAATTATTTTGATATTTTTAAATATTTGATTATAGATTTTTTCAACTGAATTCACTGCTGATTTTTTACCTCCTAAAATAATTCTATTTTGATTTTTAAAATCCTCCATAAAGCTCGCTTCTCTTAAAAATTCAGGATTAAATATTAAATCAATATTTTTATTTTTTTCATCTAGCATTTTAGTTGTTCCGGGAGGCACTGTTGATTTAATAATAACAATACAACTTTTTTTAAAGAAAATTGAAAAAGAATTAATTTGACTAACCACATCTTCCACTATTTCAGTGTGACAACTATTATCATCATTTGAGGGAGTAGGAACGCAAACAAAAATAAATTCAGATTTTCTTACCAGCTCTTTCAAAGAAGATACATTGCTTTTAGAATGTAATTTCTTATCGTATGTCAAAATTTCAGTCGAATTATCTTTTCTTTGAATATAAAAATCGTCGAAAATACCTTTAATGGCTTTACCAACATAACCTTGTCCAACTATCCCAATCATAACAGAGACAATCTAATTCAACTTTGAATAAAAAAAAACTTTAGATTTTATGATATAATTTTAATTTTATAAGTATTAATAATAAAATGCCTTTAAGTAAAAAAAACAATGATTTAAAAGAATTAATATGCTTATATCCTTTAAGCATTGATAGCAAAGATTGAAAAAAGCCAAACCTATTTGCTTGAAAGAAATGAATTGATGTATATATTCTGGATTGAATTAAAGATATAGAGCTTATATTTTTTAATTTTTTTAATTCACTTTTTGTGCCTTTAAAATGCATAAGTGATTTATCTACAAGACTTTGAAATGTAAAAAAATTATCATCTGGATGGATAAACCGAGTATGACTAGAATCGTGCTGCATATATTTTACTACAATTTTATTTGAATGTATTGCAACACCATCTTTATTTAGAATTTCAAACATTAGTCCCATATCAATACCAGCTTTATATCTCTCACTAAAACCTCCGGCTTTTAATGCATCGCGAGTTGAAAATAAAATAGCACTTGGTAAAGGAGAAAATCCTTTTCTTAAAACTTCAATTTTAAAATCTAACGCATTCATTAATCTTTTATCTGTCCAAAATATATTTTTTATATGTTTTTTTTTATCTGAGATAACTGCCGTATCACCAAAAATAAATTTTATGTTTTTTTGTTCATCATGTTCGATTTCATCCATAGCAGAAAGGAGATTAAAAATAGATTTTTTTTCTAAAATATCGTCATCTGATAAGAAGATTATAGCATCTCCAGTAGCATGATTGAGACAATTATTCCAGTTCCAAATAACGCCTTTATTTTCCTTTGATTTATAAATTTTTATAGAATTATTTGATAAACGATCTAAATAAAGAGGGGTACCGTCTGTACTCCCGTTATCTGATATAATAATTTCTTTATCTAAATAGTCTACCTCAAGCGCAGAATGAATTGCATTTTTAAGCAATTCTATTCTATTATAAGTTGGAATTGCAATTGTAACTTTTGGATTTTTTAACATTTTGTCCTAATAAAACGATAGCTAATACGAAAAGAATTTTTTAATAAAGAAAAATAATTTTCTTTAAGCAGTGAAGATGCCTGCAAAGGCCAATACCAATTATTAAACCCTAACTGTACTATAAATGGAACAATGACCATTTTTTCAATTGAGACATTAAATTTGAAGGCAAGAATTGTAAAAAGAACAATCAAAATACCTGTTGCAAGACTCTGTTTATAAAAAGGCACCCTATTTTGAACAGTAAGAATATTAGCACATGCAGCATGGTTCGCTTCTAAAATACCAGTCAAAGCAATAATAATAATATATGGCAATGAAATTAGTTGAACTGAACTACCTATATATTTTAAAACAACTGGTCCGAAAAAAATTAAGAGAGACGACACTAACAAAAAACTAATCAATACAGTAAATAAAGATAATTGGAATAAGGGTTTAATTTTTTTTACACCATATTTAATAGTTTTTTGATTCATCTTTGGCATAGATATAGTAAATGGAAGCATTGTTAGAACACTTATCAAAGAAAAGACAAAAATTGTAAAGGTAAAATTAGAAGAATTTTCTCTACCAAAAAAATAAACTATCATCAATGTAGGTACTCTTGAAATCATAAAAACAGATAGTGATACTAAACCATAGTGAAGTGCATTTAGTTTAATTTTATTAATAAAATTTTTTGTTTCTATACTTGTAATAGAGATTTTTTTAGTACTTCTAATATTTTTACATTGATGAAATCTTTTGTAAGCATAAAATCTGCTTATAAATGATGCTATAATGACAGAAAAGCAAACGCCAATTAGCGTGAAACCTAAAAAAAATGATATGATAGCAATAACCAAATAAGAAATACCGAAAATAATATTTACTTTGCTGGCATCAATTATATCTCCCCTACCAAACATTATTGCTACCATATGACTGAAATAAAAATTAATTAAGAATCCGGTTATATATATCATCCACAAAATCATATTATATACTTTTTCATAATCTGCAGAAATAGATTGAATATAAATCGATCCAAAAAAATAAAGTGCAAAAGCAGCAACACAAGTAAGGATGATATACATCTTGCGCGATCCTTTTATCAAAGCACTTAGAATGTTTAGTTGAACCTCTGAATCTGACTCTGGAACATCTTTCTCATTAAAACTTTTAGCTCCAGCATAAACATATGCTGAAGTTCTCTGTAATGTATATGCTATTCCCATATCAAAAATTGGGATTGCACTAGCAAGCATAATAAAAGAAAGCCACATTGTTACTTCTTGTGGCTCAAAAAGAACTAAAATTATTGGCATTAAAATTAATGCGTATCCAAACCTTAAAAGATCGGCTAAGACGCTCCAAAACAAAGGGTTATTTTTAAAAATCATTAATCGTTACTTTTTCAGAAGCATTTTTTCCACTCATAAAACTTTCGTCACTCCAAAAATAATCCCATTCACCAAATCTTCCGCATGAAAAAATATTACTTTTTTTAAGAAAGTCATTTACTATCTTACGATCAGACTCCATATCAGAATAAAATACTACATTACCAAAAGGTAAATGTTTATGATCAATAAAAATGATATCTTTTTCTTCGCAAATGTTCATATCTAATAAACTTTTTTTAATATTTTCTATTAAAAGGTTTGGAGAATATCTTTCTTTTGTCGATAGATTGTAAATTTCAAATTGCAAAGATGAACATCCTGGAGGTGCATTTTTTGGAGATTTCAGTGATGGAGAATAACCCCTTGAAGCAAGATTTTCTTTATTATAAATATACCACCATAAATATGGAGGAGGAATATCTGGTTTATTTAAACCTATTGATATTAAATCCACTGTAGTCCACAATAGTTTTTTTCCTGATTCTAGAACATCTTTCGGACATGATTTAATCATTTTACATATTTTTGGTAATGGAACAGTGCTTATAAGTTGTTTATATTGATAGATAGAATTATCATTTAAACAAACTGTTTTATTTTTTATGTCTATAGATTTGACAGCACTTTCACATTTAATATCTAGACTATCCGCCATGGGTTTTACAAACTGATAATAACCACCTTTTACTGGATACCTCATTTCATCTGCATACCAATGATTTTCATTCTTATCATCTAATGCTCCTGACAAAATTTCCTCAAATTTTGGAGATCGGAATCTTTTTTCTACCCAATTCAAATTAAGTGTTTCAGGTTCCATGCCCCAATATTTTTTGGTGTACTCTACAGGATACCTTAAAGCAATTTTTTCTCCATATTGGACTATAAGCCATTCGAAAAAATTTTTTGGAGAATAATCTAAAGGTCTATTCAAAAAAGATTCCAATAATTCAACTTTTTCTTCCATAGGTAAATTGTATAAATTATTCTGTATAGGATGTCTTAACCACTTTTCTTTATCAAGACAGTGTGGATTTGGTTCGTGAGTTATGTAGTCTGTCTTATCAAAAAACTTCCTTACATAATCGTTTTTTGTAAAAGATAAATGAATTGCATTATCAAATGTGAAATCTTTAATAATAAAATTACCAATATGTCCACCAGGTTTACTTTTAGATTCAAAAATAATATTATTTATTTTTCGCTCTTTTAAGTGATAACCTGCAGATATACCTGCAATACCAGCGCCTATAATTATTACATCTTTTTTAATCATTAATCTTTTTAAAATCTATATAAGCATTTGAAAAATCATATATAAATTTATCTAAGCTTCCTAGAATCTGTTTTTTAAATGTTTTGTCAAAAACTAACTTTTCTTTTTTGCTAATCGCATTCTTTTCTGGAACAATGACTTCAATTTCTAAATTATGCTTTTCAAATAATTGTTCAGCAATCTTGTTTGCAAATTCTAAAACTGATAATGTATCTTCTCCAAAAATGTCAATAATTTTAAATTCTTTATGTGAAAAATTATCATAAAGCAAATTTTCAAAATCAACAAAATTTCTTAATTGACTTCCGCTAGACTTTAAAGTGATTTTTCTATGGTCAATAGCCTCTTTTATGAAAGCAAATGGAACTAAGGTCCATCGATTAAATTTTCCTAAAGAAGATGGCAGTCCGTAAATATTAGTAGGTCTTAGAACTAAAGAAGAAATATCTGTGTTCATAAAACAATTTTTTATTATCTGTTCAGATAAGTAGTGTGTTAATCCATAGTCATTAATTGGCTGACAAGGTAATTCTGTACTTATTTGTCCTTCATATTTACCATAAACATGAAATGTAGAAATGTAGATAAATTCTTTTATATTATTTTTTATTGCAAGATCACAAAGTTGCCTCGTAAATGTTACATTCATATCGTAAGTATTTTTGATAGAAGAATTTATTTCAAGCTCATTAATAGCAGCACAATGTATAATTCTTGAAATATTTTTTTCAAAATTGGAAGCATCAATTTCTCTGTTATCTAAATCCCAAAATATATCGCTATCATTGTTTCTTCCTAATGTATAAACTTTCCATCCCTTTGAATTATAAAACTCTAAAAATTTTTTACCTAAAAAACCAGTGTGTCCGGTTAACAAAAGAGTTTTCATTTCTAGAAAGGACTTTGGAATTTATTGAATTCAGGAAAAGATAAATCTCTTTCAGATAAAATTGGAGAATTTTCATCCCAATTTATATTACAGGAGTCCCATTTGATACCTTTATCGTAGTCTGGATGATATAGTTTATCTAACTTATAAATCATAGTACTATTATCTGACCTTGAAACAAAACCATGTGCAAAACCTTTAGGAATGTAAACACATTTATTATCCGAGCCCATTAAATCTATTTTTAAATTTTGACCATATGATTTACTATTTTTTCTGAGATCTACCAACACATCAGTAATTCTTCCAGATAGACAATAAACTATCTTGTTATGATCATAGGGTGGAATTTGAAAGTGAAGGCCTCTAATAACATGTTTTCTGGATGAAGTGATAAACTCTTCATCAATATTAAAGTGTTTGAAAGGTGCACTTTTTATAATATCCGAATTAAATGTTTTAATAAATGAACCTCTTTTATCTTCGAAAACGTTGAGTTCGATTAGGAAGCAACCTGACAATTCTAATTGCTTAAAATTCATTATTAATTATACACCAACAAATTAAATATGGCTATCTAAAAATGATTTAATTGTTGAGTGAAGCTTATCAAACATATCTTCTGTTAAACCGTGGTGCAATGGCAATAAAACTCCATTACGCATTACATTGTCAGCGTTTGGGTAACCTTCGTCATTAACAATCTTTTTGATATTTTTAAATCCTGGCTGTCTATTTATATTTCCGGTGAAAACAACCCTGGTTTGAATATTTCTTTTTTCTAAAAAGATTTGGAAATCCCTTCTGCTAAATGGAACATTATCTTTTAAAAGTATAGGGAAAGCTAACCAAGCTGTATTAGTGTTGCTAGTTTCTTCTGGATTAATAAAGAAATTTGGATATTCACTAAAAAATTCACACTGCCTTTTAAAATTATTCTGCCTTGTTTCAATATTTTGATTCAATTTCTTCAATTGTGTTAATCCAAATGCGGCTCCCATTTCGTTACCTTCAAGATTATAGCCTACTGTTTCAAACACAAATTTTGCATCATAATCTATTCCATCAAGATCTATATTAAATCTATTTTCTATAGACTCACTTTGTTCATCAAAAAGTGATGAGCTTCTTCCCCACGATCTTAACAACTTAGCTTTATTTATTGCTTCTTCATCATTTATAGCAAGGGCTCCTCCATTGCCCGCACAATTTATTATATGCGATCCGTAAAAACTGGTTATAGACATGTCTGAAAAAAATCCTGATGATTTACCACCAATTGTTGCACCTAGAGTATCTGCTGAATCTTCAATAATTTTCAAGTTATACTTATCTGCAATCACTTTAATTTCGTCCCATTTACAAATATTTCCCATTAAGTTTGGAGCTAAAATAGCAACTGTTTTTTCAGAAATCATCTCCTCAATTTTATTAGGATCAATATTAAACGTTCTTGGTTCAACATCCACAAAAACTGGAATCAAATCATTTTTTACAAGACATGCAACTGATGTTGAAAATGTTAATGAAGGGGTTATTACTTCACTTCCTTTTTTAAAATTAAAAGCTTCAACGCCAATAAAAAGAGCTGAAGATCCTGAATTAACATATAAACAATGTTTTTTATCGAACAGTTTAGCAATTTTTTTCTCGAATTGACGAGAATAATTTCCCATTTGCGTGGACTCTTCTAAGCACTTAACTACAGCATCGATTTCTTCTTGGCCATAAACTGTTTTTGCGTAGGAAATAAATAAGTCTTTGTCATAATTATCATTCATTTTTCTTCCTTTTTAAAATTACTTTATTTCTGACTTTCTTTTTTCAAGATAAAAATTTATTTGTTCTAAACAAATATCATATACATCTTTCTTCTGATAATCTCTATGCCATTCATAAATTAAATCTATTATTTCATCATCTGAAAATAATTTTTCCCAACCTAATTTTTGTTTTGCTTTTTCTGAACAGAGTCTTAAATAGTTTGATTCACTAATATTATTATTAATAATCTCAACTTTTAAATCAGGAATTTTTTTATTCAATTTAGATATTAACTCTCCAACAGTCATATTTTTGTCATTTGATGGTCCTAAATTCCATGGTCCATCAAATTTCTTTGGATTTAAATACATCTTTCTTGCAAGCATTAAATAACCCATAAGCGGCTCAATAACATGTTGCCATGGTCTAGTTGCATTAGGCATTCTAATTGAAAGTGTTTTTTTGTTTTCTATCGCTCTCATTGCATCAGGAATGATTCTATTTTCTTGCCAATCTCCTCCTCCGATAACATTTCCAGCTCTTACTGATGCGATAGATATTTTTTTATCCTTAAAAAAAGAATGGTAATAAGCAAAATTAATTATTTCAGCACAGGCTTTGCTAGCACTATAAATATCTTTGCCACCAAGCTTATCATCCTCATTAAATTTTTTATTTTGATCAAGATTCAAATAACATTTATCGCTTGTAACATTTATAATAACTTTTAGGTATGATTTATTTTTACAAATTTCAAAAAGATTTGCTGTACCTAAAATATTTGTTCCAATAGTTGTTAAGGGATCGTCGTAAGCATCTTTAACTATCGGTTGAGCAGCGAGATGGAAAATAATTTCTGGCTTTGTACCTTCAATAGCACTTTCTAATTTAGAAAAATTACAAATATCTCCATACTCTTGATTAATTTTATTTTCAAGATTAGAAACAACAAAATTATCATTTTTAGTAATAGGTTTTAATGCATAGCCGTGAACTTTTGCGCCCATACTATGTAACCATATACTTAACCAAGAACCTTTAAAACCAGTTGAACCCGTAACAAAGACTTTTTTATTATTCCAAAAATTGGACTGATCATGCATATTTAATTACCATAATTTCCAGGGTGCATTTCCTTTAAGCCAGAGCTCTTCCAAACTTTTTTTATCAAATGCAGTATCCATTGGTCTCCAGAAGCCTGAATGTTTATAAGCCATTAATTGGTTATCCTTTGAAAGATTGACTAGCGGCTCTTGCTCCCAAACTGTACTATCATCTTTGATATATTGAAAAATTTCATTTGATAAAACAAAGAAGCCTGCATTTACCATTATTCCATCTCCCTTTGGTTTTTCATGAAAAGATTTTACTTGATTACCATCTAAAGTGATCGCTCCAAATCTGCCCGGGGGAAAGCATGTTGTCATTGTTGCTAACTTTTTATGCTTTCTATGAAACTCGATAGATGAAGATATATTAGAATTTGTTAGACCATCTCCATATGTAAAACAAAAGTCATCATCTCCCAAAAAATCTTTCACTCTAAGTAGCCTGCCTCCCGTCATCGTATTATCTCCGGTATCCACCAAGGTTATTGACCAAGGTTCAGCTCGTTTAGAGTGTACATTTACAGAATTATCACTAAGATTAAATGTGACGTCAGAATTATGTAAAGAATAATTTGAAAAATATTCTTTTATTAAATAACCTTTATATCCTAAACAAATTATAAAATCATTGATACCATAATGTGAATAGATTTTCATAATATGCCATAAGATGGGCTTGCCACCAATTTCAATCATTGGTTTAGGCTTTATATTAGTCTCTTCACTAAATCTTGTTCCTAATCCACCTGCTAATATCACTGCTTTCATTTACCAATTTTACCTTTGTAGTCTGATGTTATTAATCAAATAATCTTATGCCCTTTTTAATTAAATCCAACTAAAAAATTATTTTTCTTTTCTCAAGATAGCATATAAATGGATATAAGCTAATTTAAATTTCATATAGAAAAGAAATCTAAAAAAAGGGTAAAAAATATGGTGGATTGTAGCATAAAGTCTTGCGATTCCTTTAAAATGTTTTTTTATCAAAATTTTCTTATTTATCGAAGAATGCATTTGTCCTATTTCAGAATTTTCAATCTTTTTAGGATTTTTTTTGTGGTAAATAATTGAATCATCGCATACATCTAATTTGTAACCTTTTTTGAAAAATCTTAACGAAAAATCTACATCCTCATGATAAAAGAAAAAAGATTCATCAAATAAACCAACATCTAATAAATACTCGTGAGGTATAAAACAACAACATCCAGTTAAAAAATTAATATCTTTTTTTTGGAAGTTTCCAAAGTCATATTCTTTGAAATTATGGTGTTCTACTCTTCCGGAAAAAGTATTTATTGAGCCACCATTAAACCAAATCATTTTATCATGATTAAAAAAATATATTTTGCTTGATAACATTCCAACCTCTTCTTTTGATTTAGAATGATTAATAAGCGGCTGCAAAAAATCAGAATCAACCTCAACATCATTATTTAAAATCAAGTAGTAATCTGAGCCTTTTGATATAGAAAGTTTTAAACCAAGATTACATCCATATGCATATCCACCATTTTTTAAAGATTTTACAATATAAATTTGTGTATTAGGGATTTCTAAATCAGAAAAATTTCCATTATCATTATCAACTAAAAAAAAATATGATTTATCTTTTTTTTTCAAATATTCTATTAATAAATCAATAGAATTGTCTAATGAATTATTATCAACAATAGTTATCCTAAATTTTGAATGACTAATCTTCCATAGACTCTCAAGAAATTCAATTGTCAGCTTGGCATTATTGTATTGTAAAGTAACAATTGAGACAAAATCGTTCATCATCTACTTCTTAAAGTTTCTAACAAAAAATCAACTTCTGATTCTTTTAAGTAAGGATGCATTGGGAGACTGACAATTGTATCCGATAGCTTCTCAGAAATAGGAAGGTCTCCTAAAACATATCCTAAATATTCAAAACCTTTCATAAGATGAATGGGATATTTATAATATACAACTGAAGGAATATTATTTTTATTAAGCCTGTCAATCATCTGTTTCTTTTTTTGCTTTGAACCTAATGTTATTGAGAAAAGTGCATGCGCTGAATGATAGTTTTCTGGAATATATTGTCCATTATTTAAGTGCTTTCTATAATGATCATTCACTTTATTTCTCATTTTAAGCTCTTCGTCAAAAATAGTCAGCTTTTCTAATAAAACAGCTGCTTGCAAACTATCAAGCCTACCATTTAATCCAATCATTTCACAATGATATCGATCTCTATCTGTTGTTCCATGAAATCTAATGGACTTACATCTTTCTGCTATTTCGTCATCATTTGTAAAAATTGCTCCTCCATCACCATAGCATCCTAAAGGTTTAGCTGGATAAAACGAAGTAGCAGCAACATCGCCAAAAGATCCAACCTTTTTTTCTCTAATTGATCCACCAAAGCTCTGAGCTGCATCTTCAAGAACTTTTAAATTGTATTTTTTTGCAATTTCATCAATCATACGATAACGTGCTGGTAAACCAAAAAGATCAACAGGAATGATAGCTTTTGGATTTAGCTTTCCCTCATCAATTACCTTTTTAATCGCAATCTCCAGCTTTTCACAATCAATATTAAAGGTGGTTTCATAAACATCAACTAAAACTGGAGTTGCTCCCAAAATTGATACAACCTCAGCGGTAGCATGGTATGTAAAGGGTGTAGTAAAAACTGCATCTCCTTGTTTTATTCCCCAAGACATTAAAGGTATTAGAAGTGCATCTGTTCCTGATGAGCAAGAAATTGCATGCTTAACACCACAGTAATCTGCTAATTTTTCTTCAAGTTCAAATACTTCAGGACCCATAATGTATGCCCCATGATCTAAGATTTTCTTAAAACGAGATTCTAAGTTGTTACGTATACGACTTTGCTGTGTTTTTAAATCAATGAATTCCATTTCCCCTCACAGGTTTAAATGAAATATATTCAGAAAAATTAATAATGTTAATATATTCTTATATAATGCAAATATTTAAAAATAGATTTCTAAAAATTTTTTTAATTCTTCTATTACAAATACTATGCGTTGAATCAATAAAAGCTCAAGAAATTGAACAAAGATTAAATTTCACATCTAATCCCACAAATGCTGATTATTTTTGGTTAACATATAACAACTTTGGAAAAACAATTAAGTCAAATGAATTTAATTACCAATTAAAGATAAGAAATAAAAAAACTGATTATGTTTTTACATTATCAAATGCATTTTCACAAAACTCCGATCTTAAATTCGGTGAATCTTTTATTAAGTATAACTTTTCTGAGAAAAAGTTTTTACGCCTTGGAATGTATTATAGAGATTTTAGCACATACCTCAATGATGAGCTTAGCTCTGGATCTATGCTAATAAGTAATAATGCAAAGCCAATGAAAAAAATAGGATTTGTAAGTAACAAATATATAAAAAATATTTCATTTGACTTTGGTGTTTCACATGGATTTTTTGAAAAAAATAATGTCTACACCAAGGCACCATTCTTGCATGAAAAGTTTTTATATATGAATATATTGAAAAAAAAGTATGAAATAGGAGTGGGATTTGTTCATGAAGCAATGTGGGCAGGAGGTACTACAACATACGGAAACTTGCCAAGTGATTTAAAAAGTTTTTTTAAAATTTTTCTTGCACAAGATGGACCGTTAGAAGAAGGGCAACCTCATGCAAATGCATTAGGTAACCACTTAGGTATATGGGACTTTTACTATATAAAAAAAAATAATGAAAGAATTCTAAAAATTTACTATCAACATTTTTTTGAAGACACAAGTGGTTTGAGGTTTGCAAATAAGACTGATGGTTTGTGGGGTATTGAAATAGAAAACCCTTTACCAAATACAAATTTTTTAATTGAATATGTCAATACATCAAGCTGTTGTCTTGACGCAAAATATAATTTGCCATCAAGCTATAAAAATGATGATTACTACGGTAACTATCAATACACATCAGGATGGCGTTATGATAGAAATATAATTGGAAATCCTTTTGTTAATACTATTGAGCAATCAGACATATGGGTTCGTAATCTTGAAATTGTCAAGCTGTTTCACCTAGGCATAAATGGAGAAATATTATCAAACTACTATCAAATAAAAGCTGCAAGAAAAACTAACATCAAAGATAAAATTAATTATAAGATTACAATAGGAAGAAAAATAAAAAATATTATTGATTTAAATATTTATATAGCTAACAATGATTCTACTTCTGGTCTAGGATTAGGAATATCCTATGATATAACAAAGGATTGATTTATGTCTATCAATAAATCAAATATTTAGATTTAACCATTTAAGGTAGATAAATAATTTTTTAGCCAGTCTTTTAATTCCATTTTAGGTTCCCAGTTTAAGAGTTTTTTTGCTTTTTCGATGGATGCTAAATTTGCAAACGGTTCTTTTAATGCTTTTTTGAATTCAAATTTATCTCCAATCATGTTCGCAACTTCATTAATGGATATATTGGCGCCACTTCCAATATTAATTACTTCTCCGCTTCCCACTTTTTTTGAAGTGGAAGCAAGAATATTTGCTTTTACTACGTCCCCAACATAAGTAAAGTCTCTTCTTTGTTTGCCATCTCCATTGATTGTTAGCGTTTTATTATTTTGAAACTGATCTAAAAAAATACCTATTACAGTAGCATAGGCACCCCCGAGATTTTGTTTTTCTCCGTAAACATTGAAATATCTTAACGATACAGTTTCAAGAGCGTAAACCTCTGAAAACATCTTACAAGTTACTTCTCCGTAATATTTTTGTGCTGCGTAAGGAGATATTGGATTAACTGGATCATTTTCAATTGATGGTAATTTTTCAGTAGGGCCATAGGCAGATGATGATGCACTATAGATAAATCTTTTTACTTTTGAGTCGACTGCAGCTTTTAGAGAATTTACCAATCCAATAGTATTATTTTTTTCATAATGTATTGGATTTTGAATTGAGGGTTGTACTCTTGCAACAGCTGCACAATGAAAAATTGTATTTGTACCAATAAGAATCTTTCGAATAGAATCTAAGTTTTTCTCATCTGCAAGGTCTAGTTTATGGATAATAACATTAGGATGACAGTTTTGAATTTTTCCAGAAGAAAAATTGTCAATAATATGAACATCATGCTCATTTTTAATTAGTGCGTCAACTAAATTACTTCCAATAAATCCTGCACCACCTGTAACAACATATTTCATGATTAATCAAATATATCGTTTTCAATTGAGTTTTAATACAAAATGTTAGAAAGATATTTAATTATCGTTTGTTTTTTTAATATAAATAAGTGAACTTTCGCTAGGATACTCGCGTGTATCCTGAGTTAATATATTAATATATGAAGATAACCGAGAAAAAGGAGTTAACTATGAATCGTTCGATTCTTGGTGC
>Ga0163109_10000444_pt1 | contig 33358 bp, 30 predicted proteins | sample CRUFie1St13metaG_FD_108704 | JGI IMG/M metagenome (GOLD analysis project Ga0163109, IMG submission 108704) | Marine microbial communities from the Costa Rica Dome - CRUD Field 142mm St13 metaG | ecosystem: Environmental > Aquatic > Marine > Oceanic > Photic zone | place: Costa Rica: the Eastern...
AAATTAACAAATATCCAGTACCCCCTGCGTTAACAGCAATTGTATTAACTGTAGATGTAAATAATTGATTGGTTTGTGTACTAATAAAACTAACTGTATCTCCCACTTTAATACCAGTAGATTGAACCCAAGTGGTTCCATTGCTTCCAAACATATCGTCCGCATCTACAATTTGGTTATTATTTTGTATTCTTCCCTTTTTAACAATGAAAGCTGGTGCAGGTGGAGGTAAAGGAACACGACAATTACAGTTTTTTTCAACTGTTCTTGGTAATAATCTTAAAGCAAATAATCTTGTTCCTACACGAGGAACACTACCAGGTGCAAATTCGGCACGCACATTTCTGGCATTTTGTAATCTTTTACTATTAAAATGAGGTCCAGGCATATATAATATTCTATGAAAATAATATTAAAAAAACATTAATATTATTAAATATATGAAGATAGTAGTGACAGGTGGAACCGGAATGGTAGGATGTTCGATTTTAAATATTTTGACGAGTGACGATGAAATTATGGCTAAATGGGAAGAACATAAATTTATATATTTATCAAGTAAGGATTTGGATTTAACGGACAGAGAAAATACATTGGAGTATTTTAAAGATACGAAACCAGATTATATAATACATTTGGCAGCAAATGTTGGAGGTTTATACAAGAATCAAGAAAATAATATTAAAATGTTCAGCGATAATATTAAAATAAATGAAAACGTATTGGAGGGTTGTCGGTTAAATAAGGTAATGCGTGGTATATTTGTATTATCTTCTTGTATTTATCCGATCGATCCAAGTAAATTTCCAATGGACGAGAGTATGGTTCATGAATCACCTCCGCATTATTCAAATGAAGGATATGCGTATGCTAAAAGAATGTTAGAATTACAATGTAGACAACATAACAAATTAGGTTATGAATTTATATGTTTAACGCCTGTAAATTTGTATGGGCCTTATGATAATTATAAAATAAAAGATGCTCATTTAATACCTGCTTTAATGCATAGATTTCATTTACATAGTCAGGTAGGAAAGAGTTTGTTGGCATATGGAACAGGAAGACCAGAAAGACAGTTTTTATATAGTATGGATTTTGCTAAAATAATATTATTAATATTAGGAAATAAAGATATTAAATCTGGAAATATTATTTGTTGTACGGATGAAGAATATAAAATAGTAGATGTGGTAGATAAATTGGCAACCGCAATGAAATTAAACAAAGAAGATATACATTGGGATGCGACGAAATCAGATGGTTGTATGAAAAAAACTGTTAGTAATGAAAAATTAAAAAAAATTATAAAAGATTATAATTTTGTTCCTTTGGATGAAGGATTAAAAGAAACATATCGTTGGTTTGTAAATAATTATGATACTATAAGAAAGTGATTAAATATGTAAAGTAACATCAACATTTACTCCTCCTTGTTGACCGTGGTTGTCCTTTAAAATTAACAAATATCCAGTACCCCCTGCGTTAACAGCAATTGTATTAACTGTAGATGTAAATAATTGATTGGTTTGTGTACTAATAAAACTAACTGTATCTCCTACTTTAATACCACTTGTTATAATCCAACTGGTTCCATTATTTCCAAAAGGATCATCCGGGTCTACAATTTGGTTATTATTTTGTATTCTTCCCTTTTTAACAGGGAAAACAGGAGCAGGTGGAGGTTGTGGTTTACTATTTTTAATAGCACTTGCTTTTATTCTGGCTAAACGACTCATTTGACCAACTTGAGCTTCAACATTTTGTTGTGATGTAGTTAAAACACCATGTTTTTTTTGTCTTCTACTAAATAAATCAAATGAATGAACAGGTTTTTCGTTATAAACTCTTTGTTTTCTATTTTGTGAATTAGGAGCACCAAAAGAACCAGAATTAAAGTAACTATTCATTACACTATTAGTTCTTTGAAAAGTGAATGAAGCTTTATCAGCAATAGATTTATTTGGTCTTGGTGGATTGCTACGAGGTTGGGCAATTCCTATATTTTTTCCTGGCATATTATCCATATATTAAATATTAATATATTAATATTACTTAATTAATATATTAATTAACACAACAAAAAACCCATGGAGCAGCGAAAGACAAATAAACCAATCCTACCAACCCTAAAAATATGAAAGTAATTAAAAATATACAAGAAGCATCTCTAATTTTTGAACGATTTATAAAAAAACAAGTTATACAAGAATTGCGTTGTCTAAATGGCATACGACAACAAATTATATTAAATAAAATATCTTCGCAATAAGGATCTCTATGTCTTATTCTTGTGTTTCTTAATAATAATATTTCTCTTCTTGTCATTTGAAGTCTTTCTTGTAACGAAGATTCTGGTTCCGGTTCTGGAATATAAAAATTAGCGCTTATATCTGCTTCACAAATAAGACATTTGCTTTGTTTTTTGTATTGTAACCATTCTTCATAACAACTTTCATGATAATAAAATTTACATTTACAGAATGTATTTTTTGATAAATCCTCATAAAGCTCTTCATAATCACTTAATCGACAAATAATACATTCAGGTGCATCGATATCATTTAATATATCTTCTAATTCAATACTAATACAGCTAATATCTTCAATAGTATAAGGTTCGTGTTTATTTATATCATTATTTTCATTCATTCATATTATTTATTATTATAAAATTGTTTTTAAATATATTAAAAATCAACTGTAAATTCGAATGTTTTTTCATTTTTCTTTGTATTACTTAGACTATAATCACCAACTCTTTTTTCAAAGAAATTAGTTTTACCTTCAAGACTAATCATTTCCATAAAATCAAAAGGATTGTTTACTTTATAGATTTTACTGAATCCAAGCTGAACGACTAATCGATCAGCAACAAATTCAATATATTGTGACATTAATTTTTGATTCATACCTATTAGTTTGCAAGGAAGGGCTTCACATATAAATTCTTTTTCAATAGCAACAGCTTCTTTAATAATTTCTACGACTTTAGCTCTTTTTGGTTTTTTCAATAATTTATTAAACAAACATACAGCGAAATCGGTATGCATACCTTCATCTCTTGAAATTAATTCATTAGAGAAAGTTAAACCTGGCATTAAACCTCTTTTCTTTAACCAATAAATTGAACAAAATGAACCAGAAAAGAAAATACCTTCAACAGCGGCAAACGCAACGAGGCGAGTACCGAATGATGAACGATTATCTTGAATCCATTTTATTGCCCAATCGGCTTTTTTTTTGATGCAAGGAAAGTTTTCAATAGCTTTAAATAGTTTTGTTTTTTCTGCTTCTTCTTTAATGTACGTATCAATAAGCAAAGAGTACGTTTCGCTATGGATATTTTCCATCATTAATTGAAAGCCGTACGTAGCTCTGGCTTCAGGTAGTTGCACTTCACTCAAAAATCTTTGTCCTAAGTTTTCTAATACTATACCATCTGAACCAGCAAAAAATGCAAGGACATGCTTTATAAAATGCTGTTCATCTTTATTTAATGTTTTCCAATGTTTTAAATCTTTCGAAAGATCAATTTCTTCGGCGCGCCAAAAACAATCCATCATTTTTTTGTAGTGACTCCATATTTCGTTATCAGAAATTGGAAACATAACGTAGCGATTTGGATTTTCAGTAAGGAGGGGTTCTGGGATTTTAGACATTCCTAGATATTATCAATATAGATTTAAATATTTTTCAATAATAATATTTAATTTGTTTTAAAGCATTAAGTAGCAAATTATAGATTTATAAATTTTGTATTTTACTATATATTTGTAGTTAAATACTAAAAAAATACTCAATGATAATAATTTATATTTTTAATATCTTGATAATTAATATATTATTATGTCAATCGGTGAGGAAATAGCGAATAAAGATTTAATATTAAGTAAAATAGAAAACGAGATAAAAAATCAACAAAATTTCATTTTAAGTCAATTGACCGATATTGAAAAAAAGAGAAAATCCAATCAATATTTAAATTCAATTTATGAAGATTATATGAAATTTAAAGAATATATTGTAAAAGAAAAAACGGAACAAAAAATGGTTATGCAAAAATTATTATCTTATTTAGAAAAATCTAAGATGGAAGAATATTACGCATCACGTTTAATTGACCAATTAAATATAGAGGAAAAAAATGTTCAGCAAAAATTAAATGATATAAAAAGTGATTTGAATGAGCTAATTGGATATAAAAATAATAACGAATAAATATATAATGAGTGGTCAAATTGATATTAGTAAACAATTAGAGGAGACATTAAAAGATTATGGCGGAATATTGAAAAAATGTACAGAAGCAATGGAAACAAACAGCAAAGATAATAAAGCAAAAATAGGAGAGATTAGCTTACTTGTTAAAGAAATTAAAGAAAAGATAATGGGTGCAAATGATAATTTAAAACTTATAAATGAAAATAGAGAGAGATTTGACAAAGCTACAAAAGAAAAACAGAGTCAATTAGAAGAAGCTGTTAGAAGATCACAAGAAGAAAATACCAAAAAAATGGCTGAATTACAAAATCAACAATCCCAAGCAAAAGAAGCAGCCGATAAAAGAATACAAGAAATAGAGTTAAATAGTAAGAACGAGTTGGATAAAGCACTTGAGGAACTTAACAATAAACATAAACAAGAATTAGAAGGTAAAATGGAGGCTTTAACAGTAAGTGAAGAGAGCAGAGCAGCATTAGAAGAAAAACAAAAAGAAGCACAACTACAAATTGAACGTATAAATGAGGAAAATAGAAAACAGAAGGAAGCTAATGAAAGCGATATGCTAACGAAAAAGAATGAATTGGAACGTGTAAAGCAATCTTTGTTGCAAAAACAAGAGGAGTTAAAAGGGATTATGACACAAACAGCGGATAAAGATAAAAAAATAGAGGAATTAAATAACCTTATTACCAAATTACAAGAAGACCTTAAAATCCAAATACAAAAAGATGAAGCTGAAATTGACAAATTAGGGAAGGAAAAAGAAAATATTATCGAGGAAAAGTTAAGGGATTTAAAAAAAACTAATCAAGAACATGATGCGGCATTAATCGAATTAAATAATAAACACGAAGAAGCAATAAAGGAGATTAAATTAAAAATGCTTGAAGAATTTGAACAGCAAAAAAAAGATGCAGTGGAGGAAGCATTAAAAGTGGAAAGAAGAGCATCAGAAGAAAAAGTAAGTGCTTCAAATGGAGAAAAACAAATTATTGAACAACAAGTTAAGCAGTGTAATGAGGATAAAAAAAGATTCTCGGATCAACTATTAGAAGCACAGAAAACAATCGAAGGTTTGAAAAGGGACTATAATAATCAAGAGGAGGCTTCATTAAACAAATTAGAAACAGAGGTTAGAGAACTTGGAGGTGATGTTGACCAATTACAAGAAAAATTGAATCTCGATAAATTACTTAAAGAAGCCGATGACACAATTGCACAAAGCAAAGAAATAGCAGGCACTGATCCTTCGAAAAAGGTTGATGTTCCCAACGAACCAGTTCCAAAATTAGAAAGTGATGATACTGATTTGCCAGAGGGTTGGAAAGAGGCAACTGATCCAAATTCAGGTCAAAAATATTATTACAATAAAAAGATTGGAGCTACCCAATGGGAAAAACCAACTATGGGAAACCTCAAAGTAGATGAAACAAGAGAAAGTGAAGTTTCTGGTGATTTACATCCATTAGAAATCGATAAAACGGCAAAAGAAAATGCGCTGAGAAAATTCAGATTAATTAAAAATGCAATAAAAGCAAAAAGAGCTTTTAATGATCAGGATAAAATGGATTTTAAGAATATGCTTCTTAGTAAAGGTGATAATGAGGGGGTTATAGAAGCATATACAAGAAGGATAACTCACAGAGAATTAGACGAATTAATAGAAAGGATAGTTGATAGTAATTTACATGGAATGGGGCTATTCATATCAGGAAAATTTAAAACAAAGATTGAAAAGATTATTAATGATAAATCAACAACACATCATAAACAACATCATATCTTGATGAAGAGAATGTTAGAATCGATGATTAAAAATAATTCAACTTATTACCAGGATATTGCTAATGAAATAGATAAACATGATAAACATGGATTTGAGAAAACATTTGAACAACTACTAACAGCCTTTCATTTGGCGTGGGGAGTAAAAGGTATTGCCGATTTATATAGATTTGGACACGATTCCACACACGGCCACCCATATGAGAATGAGGATTTACAAAAAGTAGGAAAGGTAGCTATGAAATTATGGGCGACCCCTTTTGAGAAATACGAAGACGTTAAATTGATGAAGGAAGCTCGAAATCATATTACAAAAGATAGAACTGGTATATATGCATATTACCATAAACATGATGATGAAGAGAAGAAGAAAAATAAAAAAAGCGATGTAGCTTTTGCTGGAGGTTTTAGGCATGGAAAGAGGTCTAAAAAACAAAATAGACGTTCATTAAAATCAAAATTAATGGCGAAAAAATTTTCATTGAAATCAAAGAAAAAAGGGAAAAATAAATCTAAAAAAAGACGCAAGAGTATAAAAATCAGGATTAACTAAGAATTTAGGAATATTAATTACCAATAATAAATTATATTAGTAATTAATATAATGAAGATTCCAAATCTTTTTAAAAACAAGATTTTATGCTATGCCTTGATGATATTAGCAATATTAAATGTTATTGGTTATATTACATCAGGAGCTTATGAATGTTTGGGTGTATTTTTACTTGCATATTATGGTGCGGAACAATATTGCAATAACATGAGTTGTTCAATTCTTGTGGGATTATTTGCTTCCAATTTCTTATTTGGATGTGGACGTGTAAAAGAAACTTTCGTTGAAAACATGAAAGGTTCAAAAGAACACATGGCAGATGCCGCAAATATGGCCGCAAAAGGAGCAGCAGAAGCATTTAAAGAAGCAGCAGAGGCACAAGCAAATGCGGATAAAGCTGAAGAAGATAAACAACAATGTCCGCCAGGACAAACATATGATGAAGCAACAAAAATGTGTAAAGTAGCAGAAGCGAAAGCAGCAGCAAAGGGAGAAGCAGCTGAAAAAGCAGCCGAAGCGGCGGCAGCAACCGCTGATGCGGCAAATGCTTCAAGTGATGCTGATAAAAAATAAATATTAATTATGAATAATTAATAATATCATAATTAATATATATAATGGTAAAAAGGAGTAAAATGCCAAAATTGAAAGTTCCATCATTGGGTGGATTGACGAAAAATAAATATGTTCTTTATTTGTTAGTTATAGTGGGGTTGATGAATGTTGTAAATTATTTACAAAACAATAATTTAGATTCTTTAGGATTGTTTGTAATTGGTGGTTTATTAACAACATTTTTTACAAAGAATATGATTGTTGCTTTAACTGTAGCTATTTTAGCGGGAATGTGTAAAACGTGCACCAATTATTTAGCAGTAAGTAAATTTGTAGAGGGATTTAAAGAAGGAAATGAAGTCGAATTAGATGATGAAGAAGAAGAAGATGATGGTATGGAGGATTTCAGGGAGGGATTTAAAGAAGGAGCAAAAATTAAAAAGAAAGGTGGTAAAAAATCAAGTAACAAAAAAGGCAATGAAAATGAATGGTATTCAAGTACTGGTAAAAAGAAAGACTGTAAAAAAGTAGGAAAGAAGAAGTGTAAAGATAAAGAATGGACATGTCAAGCTTCTAAGAAAGCTTGTCAAGACGCACAAAAGAAAGGATTCCAAAATCAACATTCCATTCCATCAAGTGAACCAACATCATTAGACAATAATGGTGATGAGGCGCCAGGAAAAAGAATAGATTACGCAGCAACTATGGAGATGGCTTATGATAATTTAGACAAAATGTTAGGTAAAGATGGTATGAGAGGATTAACAGCTGAAACAAGTAGATTAGCAAAACAACAAAAGGGATTAATGGAATCTTTAAAAAATATGACACCTATCATGAATAGTGCTAAGCAAACACTTGAAAGTATGAATTTACCAGAAATTAGTAAAATGGCGAATATGATGAAAAATATAAATCAAGGTAAAAGAGCATAAATGCCTATTAATTATAAATAGTATCTATAATTAATAATTAAATTAAATAACAATATTAAATATATGGGGAAAAAGAATTGTTTAAATAAAAATTTACTATTAACGTTATTTTTAATTGCTGGATTTTTATTATTAGGTTTAGGTTTTTCTATAAATCCTGTTCAAAAATATAGAGGACCAAGATATGAAAAACAAGAAGTTTTATATAATTTACACGCCCCACCTGAGAAGGATGGAGAATATTTTCCACCAGAGACAAAAAATCCTCGTGGATTACCAATAAATATTAAAACCAGAGGAGCAAATGTAGATTATAGACAATTAGGTATATTAACAAGGACTAATGGACAAGAAACAATATTACCTTTAATGGGAAAACCTTTATATAGCAATAGAAGTAAATGGCAATATTATACTATGACAGATAATAATAATATTGTTAAGTTGCCTATTTCAAGTAATGGTAGGTCATGTACTGATGAATATGGTTGTGATGAATTATCTAATGGAGATACTATTTACGTTGAAGGATATAATGATACTTTTAAAGTAACGGTATATGATAATAAATATTTTCAATATATACCTTTTGTAAATTAAGTAAAAATCAATTCTTTAAATTTTTCTATTAAAGTATTATAAAGGTTTTCAAGATATTTATGTGAACCATCTAACCATAAAGATTCTTTAGTATATTTATCTATATTAATTATAACATCATTAATTGTGTGAATATTATCAAAATCTACCATAAACAGTCTATTCTTATTAATAATATTGGGTTCAGGATAATTTACAGCCCAATAAATAGGTATTGTGCCGGCTTCAAATGCATTAAAAATTTTTTCAGTAAAATAACCTTCACCCTTTGAATTTTCGGGACATACATTATATATGCTATTAGATATGTAATTTATTTTATCACTCCATCTGTTGCCGGTGTCTGGTATTTGTTGTGTATTATTTCTAAATTTAGAAGGATACATAATTTTTCCATATTTCCCGACTTCATCGCATATTTTACTTCTAATATTATCACAATCATGGGTGCTTACCATAGTTGCAAACATATTTTTCTTTTTTTTTAAATTTTGTATATTATTTTTCTCAATATCTTTTAAAATATTATATTCCTCATTATAATTATAAATCTTCTTGTCTCTTGACCACATATACAACCATATAGGAAAATTTATTTGTTTTTTAGATAAATCTGTTTTTTTAAAACCAATTATTAAATCAAAAGTTTCATATAAATTTTTATCATTATATTGTTTGTAATTCGACCTACCTGTATTTTCTCCTGTATAAAATATTTTATATTTTGCTCTAATGCCTTTGACTTTATTTATATTACCATTTACTGATGCTATCAAAAAAAATGGATTTTCAGTAAATTTCACTTTTTTAATATTTACATTTAAATTATGTTTAATAATTTCATAAAATAAATCTCTTTTTTCATCCCAAAAATTAACATAAGCTATTGTAATATTTTTCATTGTAATGTAATATTTAGAAAAAAAATTTTGGGAAAGCACGAATTAAAGATTTAAGTTTCATAGTATAAACATAAATTTATTTTATATATATATATGTTGTCGTCTATAAAGAAAGTAAATGCTTATTCAAGTTTTCCTGTAGATTTACAGGCAAATTTCAATACTCAAAAAGAGAATTTAAATATTTTTACACAAATTAAAGATGGTGAAAAAATAGGAAAAGATAGCGAGGGTAAATATTACATATTTAGTAACTCTTCCCTTCAATTAGCAACACGATGGTGGTATGAAGAAAATCGTAGCAATACAATAAAATATATCGACGAAGATTTAGGAAATTATATGAATTTTTTAGATACATTGATGAGTAAAATAGAAGATGATGTGTTGGGTATATATAAAAAATTTGGTATACGTGTAAAAGAATATAATACAGATTTAATTAATGGATTATATATTTTAAAAAAAACGTATGAAAATCAAAAATGGTCATATTCGGATCCAAAAAAAATTATAGCAAAAATTGATTCTGTTATATTGACATTAATAGATTTTAAAGATAAAATAGACATACAAAAAGAAAAAAATGATAAAAAAATGGACACATTAATGACTATTAATAATACAATAAAATCATTTGAGGTATAAAATTAATTATATTAAATATTGTAATTAATTTTATTTATCATCACCTTCCTGTGTGTTAGAACCCATTAACCAACTGGATATATTCTCTCCGGGTGTTTTTGATGTTGCTACATTTATATTACCATCTGATCCAAGTGTTAGATAAAACATCATTGGTTCGTTTTCTTCTAATGGGACATCTATTGCACCATCTTCTGTGGTTGCGGCATCAAGAGCATCTTCCAAAGGTTCTCCCTCATCACTTTCAGCATCGCCTATTACCGATTCTTCGGTTACTTTTGTTGGTGATTTAATTTCTTCAATATCTTTTTTAAGAGCTTTTCTTCTATTTTCTGCTTCAGTGATTTTAGCTTTATATTCGCTACTTTCATCTTCGGCCTGTTTCTTTCCTTCTTCTAATTTGTTCATTCTTTCTGTCATATCTTTTTTATCTTCTTCCATATCCTTTAACTTTTCCTGTAATTCTATTATCTTTGCATTATATTCTTCTTTTGTTGCTGCGTCTTCTTCGTTACATTTCTTTAAACCTTCTCTTTGTGCTTCTAAATTTGCTTTAATATTTTCCATCTCTTGATCTTGTTTCGCTATATTTTCTATTTGGGCTTTTAATAATCCTTCTTTAGCTTCCAATTCTTGTTCAATTATTCTTTGCTTTTCTTTGAATTCTTGTTCTTTTATATTGAGTAGATCGACTTTTTTCTTGTCTAATTCTATTTTAAGTGTTTCTATTTGGGTAATTTTATTTTTATTTGTTTTAGTCAATTCTTCAATTTTATCATCAGTATCCTTTATTTTTAACCCGCCTATTATGTCATTAATAGCATTTTCAAATTTCTTAAGGATTTTATTCTTTTCATCTACGGCTTTAGTTTGTTCAGCTTGTGCGTCTATATATTTATTAACACCTTCTGTCATTGATTCTTTATTGCCTTCACCATCCTTGTTCTCCCATACACTATCTGTATTATTAATTGTAGATACACCTATATTTAGATAATTATCATCATAGTCGGTTGGTACCAATACACCACAATCTTTATATTTACCTTTATCATTATTCCATTTTTCTAAACCCAGGTCGAAAATTTCACTCTCGCCCATTGGAAATTTACTTGTCATGCTTGTTTGATTAACACTTTTTATGACATCTTGACTTACTTTTTTACTCGCGTCATTGACATATCCGGGAACATAAATACAGAATAACTTAAATAAGGAATGGCCATCAATACTTGTTTTATGTAAATCTATTATACTTCTTTCTAATTTGGAAGCATCTAATTCTTTTTGTTGTTCCTCTGTTTTGGTTTGTGGTAATGGAGGAATATAAATTTCATCTGTTATACTAATAAGAAATTTTAAAAATGTTAATGCTATTATTTTTTCATCGAGAGTATTTCTCATTAAACCTGAAGATTTTTCAAACATTCTAAATTGTTTGGTTAGCTCTTCAATACCAATGTTGCCATTTTCTTTTCTCATTAACCATTTAATATATCTTGCTTTTCTTTGTTCGATCATTTCAAAAATTGGCATTTCTTTATCATCTGGTGCTTTAATAGTTTTCATTAAATAATAATTATAAAACGGTTTTCCAAAATCTGGTTTTCTTGGTTTAGTTCCGTGAGCATAAACATCATCTTGTTCATTTGATATATAAGGAGTATTGTAAATAATATGTAAATGTTCTTTTTCTATCATTAATTTATCTTCTTCTTCTTTTGTTAACAACTTGTCTTTTTCAACCATATCATTAGATATGTAAGGAGCTAAAGTTGGCGCTTTAAATTGTGTATGTAATACTTTAGATGCGGCTAATCCAGCTTTCGCCCAATTTATTCGCACCCCTCTGCTTTTTATACTCTTTTTTTTATCTTTTAATGCCTGATTTTCTATATCTTTTACCTTTTCATCATACGCATCTTGTTTTTGTTGTTCCTTTTTTTTAATTGAACCGAACTTGAACAAACTTTTAGAAATTTCTGGTTTTTTTAAATCAGCAACTTTATTGCCTGTAATTCTATTATATTCTTCATTTAATTCTTCAAGCTGTGTATTAAGCTGATTAATTTCTTGTTCTCTATTTCTTATTAAAACATTATATGCTTCTTTTTCTGCTTCTTTTGCTGAACTACCTGGTTTTTTATTCATCCTCTTCTCTTTCTCTTTTTGACTAATTAGTGATTTAACATTATCTATGTCTTTTTTTACATTTTCTATTGTTCTATCATTTTCAGTGGCGATTTTTCTAATTTTATCTTTAAATACAGTTTCACCTTGATCGATTTTTTTACTTGCTTCATCTTGTGTTCTTTGCCATTCTTTTACGTCTTGTCTCATTTCTTCCTTTTTATTTTCGATATTCTCTTTTATTTTTTCTTTTTCTTCTTTTTCTTTTGATATTTTATCTTGTTGTTCTTTTTCTTCTTTGACGTCTTTTTTATTCTGTTCTTTTAACTTTTCATTTGTTGTATCTAACTTTTTTTCAACTTCATTCAATCTATTTTCAATCTTCTTTTGTGTTTCAGATATCCATTTTTGTTCCTCAGTTAAAAGATTTACGATTTTATCTAAATCTGTGTCAATATGGCGTTCATAATATTCTTCATCAGTTTCTTTTGTTTTTTTTTTTATATTATCTTGGTAGTATTTATTAATTTTAGTTTGAAGTTTATCATCGTCTTTTACAGGTGTATCGACATTAGGTTGATAATCTCCTTCTGTGATTTTTACTTCTTCTGTTTGGGGTCTATTCATTAATTCCTTTTCTGTTTTAAAATAATTTGTAATGTTTTCATTAACCTCTATCATTACTTGAGGAATCATTGTTGTTTGTGCTATTATATCTTGTTGTAATTTTGTATTTTTTTCTTTTAATTGTTCTATATTTTCTTCTTCTTTTTTTATTTTTCCATCTAATGAACCTGTCAACTTACCTTCGGGCGCATTGGCTTTTTGTTCTTGAAGGTCGCGTATTCTTTTATCAGCGGCTTGTTTTTGTGTAATTAATTTTCCTATTTGAGTATTTTTACTGTTTATTATTGTTTTAGCTTTTTTTATCGATTTTCTTTTGGCATTAATCTTTTTCTTTAATGCTTTTACTTCTTTTTTTTGACCTATTAATTTCGTTTCAACGTCTTGTTTGTAATTATTAAGTTTTATTTTCTTTTTGTTTTCATCCTCCAGTTTTTTACCAAGTTTTAAAATTTTTTGTTGAATTTTAAAAGAAGCCGAATTCTCATCGATATGACTGATACCTAATTTATGAAGTTCATCTTCTTGATTTTTAATTTCTTCTTCTTTATCCCTTTGTTGGATTTCCAATTGTTTCAGTTTATCCTTGTCATCTTTAGATTTTTTTGTTGTTGTATCTATTTCACCAACACCACCTTTTTGTTTTTTATATTTTTTAATAGAATTATTTTTAATATTATATTTTCTTCTTCTTTTTCTAAAACTCCTACCATTCCTCTGTTTTCTTTTTTTATATTTTCTTTTTTTAGGAACATTTTTCTTTGATTGATTTTTATTTTTTTTCAATTTGTATATTGTTTTATTTGTTATGTTTAATTTAGTCATAATATATACATAAAAATAGATATTATTTTATAATAAAGTTATATATTAATTATGAGTTGTTCAGGAGCCTTTGATATACATGAAGGGGGAACTTATAGCCTGTGTCCTTCAAAAGAAGTATGTGCATATGATTATTCTTATGAATATGATAGAACAAGTAAATGTAGAGTAACAAAATACAAAACATATTTAAAATTATTGTGTTGGGATAGAAGTAATGTGACAGTTGCGAATACAAAGAATTTAAAGTTAAATGAGGCGAGATTATTTTCACCTTCAATAAATCATTGGAATGGTAAAGAGGTAGATGCTGAATTAATATTATCACATTCTGGTCCTGGGAAGAGTGTAAATATATGTATTCCTATAGTTAAAGATGATTCATCAGCAGAACCTTCCGTGGAGTTTTTTGATTCGATAAATAATGCGGTGAAGATATTACCACAAGAAAGAGATGGCACAATGAGAACAGTAGAATTACCAGCAAATTTTACTTTAGATAATATTATACCGAAAACATCATTTTATTTAGCGGATGGAGATGGTATGGATTTTCCAAAATGTACACCAACTGCGAGGTCTATAATAATATTTTCAAAAAATAAGCCAATGAAAATAAAAGGTGAAGTATTAAGTAATATTAAAAAGATAATATCAGCATTTAAGGCACCGCCTCGAAGGAAAATAACAAGTTCAGAAGATAAAAATGGAAGTGATGGTCAATTTTGGAAGAATGTGGAAGGTACGACTAAAAATAAAAGTGGTGGAGGATTTAGTCCAGCAGGACAAATGGCAATGGAATGTGAGCCAGTAAATAATTCAAATACAGGAAATAATGTAGGAATAAAGAAAAATCCTACTGTGGATGCCGCGGATAAATTTTCAGGAATGAATGCTGAAGACGTATTTCAAAAATATGTTGTTCCTGTTTTAATATTTATTGGTGCTATTTTAGGGTTCTATATTTTGTATTTAATAATCATTCCAAAACCATATCCTCATTTTGATCCAAAAAAGAATGCGAAAGGAATAGGATTAAACAGAGTAATGTATGCTGTATGTCACATTCCAGGGCTTGGAAAGATGATCTGTGGCGAAGATGGATTAGCAAGAATAAAGGGAAAAGCAGGAGGAGATAGTTAAAGAACAATTAATTACATTTATTTTTAATATAATTAATTAAATTTTAGCAGCAGCGTGTAGTTTATCTTGAACAGGCTTAAATTTAGCGGTATCAAGTGCGTCTGTTGCTGTTCTTGGTAACATATTGCTAATAACTTCTTCTTCAAGAGATGTTTCATTGTTTTGATAAACTTTCATTTCATTATGTTTTTTATCTTCACTTGGAATAAAGTCTTTAATGCCGAACATATGGGAAGAACCAGATGAACGTCTAATAAGTTCATAAGCAGCAATGGCACCTAAAATACCAACCAATGGATTAACAACTAAAAGAGATAGACCAACCATAATGACAAGTGTTTTACCAACGACGGTATCCACTAAAGATGCAATATTATCGGGGATTTTAATATCCATAACAATAAAAATAGCAAATACAACCGCTAAAACTAAATGACGTTTATCATTAAATTTTAAATTATTAATAAGTTTCATTATATATTAATTATCAAGAAATTAATTCAGTAAAATTGATTAAAAATAACACATAAAGAGGAAAGTAAAATATTATATAATGGAAAATGTGGCAACTTATCTTGGACAAAAAGGATATACAATAAAAAAAGAAAACATGGAAGTATCGGATCAAATTGAGTTAAGACAGGATTTGATGGTGAAACCGTTTGTTCCTAAAACATCTATGGTACAACCAGAACCATTTCCAATATATAGAGAATCAAAAAAGAAGTTTTATATACCACGTTTTTATGGAATGGATACATATGGTGAGCCGGAGGCGATAAATTTAAGTGAGGGAGAAGATATAAATATAGAATTTAATGGTGATTTAAGAGATTTTCAGAAACCAATTGTAAACGCATATTTAAAACATGCGAAAAAGAAAGGTAGTGGATTATTAGAGATTCATACGGGTGCTGGTAAGACTGTAATGGGATTATGGTGTTTAGCGGCTCTTAAAAAGAAGACATTAATTATTGTTCATAAAGAATTCTTATTGAGACAATGGATAGAAAGAATAGAGCAATTTTTACCTAATGCGCGAGTAGGGAGAATACAAGCGAGTGTAATAGACGTAGAGGATAAAGATATAGTAATAGGGATGTTACAAAGTTTAAGTATGAAAGACTATGAACAAAGCTTATTTAATCAGTTTGGTTTTACTATTGTTGATGAGTGTCATCACATATCAGCAGAGGTGTTTAGTAGAGTATTGTTTAAAGTGGTGACACCATATGCGTTAGGATTGAGCGCGACAATGAAGAGAAAAGATGGATTAACAAGAGTATTAAAAATGTTTCTTGGTGAAGTTGTTTATAAAAAAGAAAGGAAGGGTGAAGATAATGTAATAGTGAAAGCAATAAATTATTATTTGGATGATGAGGACTTTTTAGAAATTTCAATGAATTATAGACAACAGGTGAATTATAGTGCTATGATGAAGAAAATATGTGAATTAAATCATCGTAGAGAATTTATATTGAAAGTTATTGAAGATTTAGTAGAAAATGGTGGAGAAGAAACACAAATAATGGTTTTAGGGCATTATAAAACTATATTAACATATATTTATGATGCTGTAAAACATAGGGGTATAGCAACAGTAGGTTATTATATAGGAGGAATGAAAGAAGTCGAATTAAAAAAGAGTGAGGGCAAAAAAGTGATAATAGCTACTTATGCGATGGCAGAAGAGGGTCTGGATATAAAGACATTAACAACCCTTGTTATGGCAACACCGAAATCGGATGTTACACAAGCAGTAGGGAGAATATTAAGAAAGAAAAGAAAAGAATCAGTTGTTGTTGATATTGTAGATCCACATATAATATTTCAAAAACAGTATATGAAGAGAAAGCGATTTTATAAAAAACAAAATTTTAAATTAATGGAGGCAAGTATAGATGGTTATTATAATGACAATTGGGAAGAGAAGTATCAAAATAAAAAAGGTACAAAGAAAAGTACAAAGAAAAATGAGCCTTATTTGAATGGAGTATGTTTGATAAAGGATGATGATTAGTAATTTTTAAGAATGCGATTATGAATGTATGATGTAGGTAAATTTATTATTTTAGCACCAGAAAGTATGCGTTTTCTATATTTTTTACTTGGATTACTAAAGTCTTCGATGACATTTTTATTCATTATATAAGAAAAACAATTATAGATTTTATTATTGTTAGATAGTTTAACTTTTAATTTGGAATGTTTATAGTATAATCCTAAATACAATCCTTCTTTTTTATCTAATTTTTTACAATTTTTTTTTATTTCAACGATTAGACCATATACTTTGCTATTTTTTCTTTTTTCAATATTAGCTTTACCTGATAATTTTCTATTAATGAAAGAACGATAAGTGAAAATATAATCTTCTAAATATCCTGGCCCAATAATTTTAAAATCACTGTCACATAAATATTTTTTTAACTCAAATATGTTCATATTAGAACCATATGCGAAATGATACATAATATATATTAATTATATCATTTAATTATGAGATAATTAATAATTAACGACGACTTCTACGACGACTTCTTCTTCTACTTTTTTTGCTGCTTCTACGGCTCTTTCTGCGACTTTTACTTTTGCGGCTTTTTCTGCTTTTTGAGCGGCGTCTACGGCCACCAGTCATACTACGAGTTCTACGTCCAGGCATTATAGTATATAAAAAGAAATTAATTATTTAAAATTCCTAAATTATTTTAACGCATTTATAATCCTTTAAAATGGTTGTAATTATCGTAGCATGATTGAGGATTTTTAGATATCCCTAAAGGTGCTGTTGCCCATGGTTTATCACCGCCGGCAAAAGGTGCACCATAGGTATGGGATGATCCACCTTTTTGTGTCATCAATAATGATGATTTTGATTTACAACCACATCCACCTCTTTGTTTTTTACGACGACGGCGTGATTTTCTTCTTTTACGACGAGATTTGCGAGATTTTCTACGCGACTTTCTTTTACTTTTTCTACTCTTTCTTCTACGTCTTCGTTTACCACCACATTGTTTTGATTTTTCATATTTTTGATATGCTGGATAACTACCTTTAAAAGTGGCAGCATCATTTGCACCTTGACTTGTAAATCCAAAACCACCACCACCTGTTTGTGTTTTACTACAGTTGGTATAAGCGTCACCGTGAGGAACCATTTTTCCTAAACCGTTATTAGCCATGAAATCTAAATTAGCATAGGTTATGGTGCGACCACGACCACCTTTTTGTTGTTTTCTTCTACGACTTTTTCTTCTACTTTTTCTTGCCATTCTTTTAGTACGTTTAGATTTTCTTTTACCACCCCTCATAACAATATTAGCACCACGTTGAGCGTGAGTGTGAAATGAATTTTGCGTATTCATTAATAATTCAGAAGGAACTGACATATATAATAAATAATTATTAAAAATTAATTTACGCGGATATCAGTATTTTTTGTAATAGAAGATTTTGTTATATCTAAAGGTATCCAATATTTAAACTTATTGGAATAAAGACAATTCATAACATAAGATGTATCCATATCAACAAACTTATCAGGACTGATATTTTCAAATTCTTCTTCATCATCACTTTCTTCTAACGCGTCTAAATTATCATTTTCTTTGATAGTTCTAAATAATTTATTCATAAAAATACTTGTTTTGTAATCAGGAATATACGTAAAACCTCTACTGATAAGTTTTTTATCATTATCTTGAGAAAATACTTCATAAATATCATTTTGCAAATGAGGTTTCACGAGTAAATTAGCATAAATTTTTTTCTCTATTTTAACTCTTTCATTTTTAAATGGATAGTTACTTGTTAAAGATCTATGTTGAATACAGTATACGTCATATGGTAAAGATTTTATAGTTTCAAGTAACTTATTGTAATTAGTATCAATGTTGGGCAATCCAAATATCATATTTTGTGATGTAAATAATACATTATTTATATGATTTTTTAGAATATAAGATATAGTATTTATTTTATTTAATTGATTTTGATTAGAAATATTTTTTCCTTTGAAATAATAAATATTTTCAATATTAAAAAAAGGAGTATTATTTATAATAAACTGTGTACCATAAAATATAGTTCCAGATTTGGTAGATAGCATTTTATTAAACGATGTGTTAACTATTTTAATAGAATTTATAGAGTTTTTATATTTGTTTAATTCTAATAATAAACAACAAGGAGAAGATTTATAATATGTAAGCCAAGCGAAATATTTTCTACCTTTCGGGATAGATAGATAAATATCAGAATTATGTTTAACTTTATTATGTAAATTTTTTTCATAACAAAGTTCTACATTAGGAAATTTACTCATAATAGCATTTTGTGTTTGTCTATTTTTGATAAGCATATTAATTTATATATATAATTTCTTTTTAAGTTGTTTTTAATAACTACTAAATGCGGGTCCGCCACCACCATTCATAAACATATTGCCTACTTTATCAATTTGTCTATTTATTTCACTACTACTTGTAGGCAAAGGTGGTAATTTATTAGGATTCGATTTATCTTGAGCATCAGAAGCGAGTTGTTTAATGTAATCTTTTAATTCAGCTTTCATATTATCAGAGTTTTTAGTATTTTGCGAAATGGATTGATATATTTCTTTGTATTGTTCGATCGGTTTTTTTACTAAATCTTTAGTTTTTGGGATAGTCAAATTATTTTTAAAGTATATATAGATATAGTGTGCACAAGCGATTATAGTAATAGAAAGAATTATTTGTTGTATAGTCCAAAATATCATATTAAATTAAAATACGATAAAATAATTCCAAATCTTCTTTAAAAGAATGTTGTGTTTCATCTAAATTAGATAATATATATACCTCATTAATTTTATCATTGAATGTAACAATATGTAATTCAGTATTACTATTGTAACTATGTTTGAAAACATTTGTATTTAATTGAATAGAATTATGATTTGGTGGGATCCAATTTACATTGTATTTGTTTTTCTTGAAAGGAGTTTTTTGTTTTATTAAATTTGTATCTTTGAATGGTATTTTGTAAATATTATTTTGTTCGACCAAAGAAAATTTATAAATAGTATCATCAATAATTTTATATAGTCCATTTTCAGATAATATTAGAGTATCTTCACGACTTGAATAATGGAATTGTTCTTTTAATTTATTAATTATATTAATATTTAATTTATCTATATGAATGTCTAACAGATATTGATACATATTAAATATTTATTTGAAAAACCATTTAAACCCTTTTTAAATATGAATATTAAATGTCAGCTGTAGTAAAAGGTGTAGTAATAGATAAAAAAAGCAATAAAAAAAATGTGAATTTGAATACAGAAGATTTTTATAAAAAATGTGGATTCAGGAATGATAAAGATTTTGAACATCGAAATACTTGGAAGGAAAAAGATAATGGAGAAGAAGTATATTTATCTGTATTTGCTAAAAACAAAGGTCGCGCGAACACAGAAAATAAATATGAGTTACCTCCTCCTATTGATAATGAGTTATATTTTGGTTCCATACTTATTGTAAAACATAAGGAGAAAGATAAATATAAATTGTCAGATTTATTAGATTTAAATGTAGAAGAATGGGAAAACTACTATGAGAAATTATATGGAGGGTTTGAAGAACTTGGAGAAGATGATAGTTATTCTTCAGAAGAAGAAGTTGATCCAGATATGCTTACTAAAGAAGGTTATTCAAAAGAAGATGGATTTATAGTAGATGATGATGAAGAAATCATTGATGATAGTGGTAATGAGGATGATACTGAAGAAGAAGAGGAAGAGTATGTTCAAGGTGAAGATAGCGATGACGAAGAGGAGGAGGATAGTGGAGAAGAGGATGAAAGTGATTATGATAGTGAAGAATCATATATTGCTTCAGAGTTAGAAGAGGAAGAATATATTGATACCGATGAAGATTAAAATTGATTTAAATATTTAATATTATTTAAATCAATAATCATGTTTAAGTTTTTGAAAAAGACAAGACCAATTGTTTTGGGAAGATGGGGTGTTACATATGAAAAGGAAATATTAGATAAAAGAATAAATTGGGCAAATCATGACCATTGTGGAAGCGAGATTTGCGAAAAATATTTCAGCGATAAAGATAAAGGTAAAAAAAAAGAAAAAGAAAAAGAAAATAATAAAGATACCGAATATTATCTACCATATTGCTTATAAAAATAAAATTGACTTAAATATTACATGTATAATTATTTTAAATGTTGAGTAATCCTTCACAGTTTAGAAATAACATAAAAAATCTAATAAAAGAAAAGTTAGATTTGACAGAAGATAGAGCTAAAAATTTTGAGATAGGATTGTATAATCATACTATAAAAGAATGTCAACGGAGAAAAATAATAAGAAAATGGAATAACCCATATTTTGTATTGTTATATAAAGACAAGTTTAGAAGTATTTGGATAAATTTATTCAAGAATTCGTCTTCTGATAAATTAATATCAAAAATAAAGTCAGGAGAAATAAAAACATACGATTTAGCAATGATGTCACACCAAGAATTAAATATGGATATTTGGAAAGATTTGATAAATAGTAAGATTATGAGAGATAAAAATATGGGAGAGGATAACCTTGCGGCAGCGACAGATGAATTTAAATGTTATAAATGTAAGAAGAGAAAATGCACTTATTATCAGATGCAGACAAGGAGTGCGGATGAACCAATGACGACTTTTGTATCATGTTTAAATTGTGGGAATCAGTGGAAGTTTTAATTTATATAATTAATTAAAATTTTTTATAATTAATTATTAACAATTAATATATGTCAGCAAATGCAACAGAAGTACAAGAATACAGAGATTTATACTATAAAGAAGTTGATGTTAGAGATAATCCTATAATGTGGTTAGATTTATCAAGTTCAATGGGTACAATAGAATATAATAGAGGATATCCATATATAGAATGGGACCAAAGAGTTTTAACTGGAAAAATACATCAATTTAATCCGCAATATATGAGTTTATTAGAAGCGCAAAAGAAAGCAATAGTAGAAGATGAATATTTGGGATTTTCTATTAAAATATTATTAACAGAGGACTATACAGAAGATATTAGTGGAGAAGTTGTTTTTTATAAAGAAGATTATAATAATAATACAGACCTTACAGTTTTTACAGTAGGTTCTCCATCGTATTCAACACATAAGACAAGAACATATATGAAAATGAGAAAAAGTGTAATGCCCGAATCAATAGAATATTACAGAGAAAGCCAAACATATCAAGGTCAATTAGATTATGTTAGTTTAAAAATACCTGACAAACAAATAGATGAATTAAGAAAGGTATCAAAGAATTTACAAGATAATTTAGATTCTATAACAGGAACAAATAAACCCGAATATGCTGGACCATTATCAGGAATTACTTTAAATTATCCGACAAGAATAAATGGTGCGATATTGGATCCAGGGAGACACGGTATAGAATTAATATTTTATGTTTGGCAGACTATGAATAATCCGTGGTTCATAAATAACGGATTACAATATAGTTTATTACCAGATATAGAACAAGTTGCTACAGAAGATGGAACTATAAATTGTTGGCAATCACATAGTGATTTTACAAGTGGTATTCATGGACTTGGAGCTGGAGACAATAGATACGGATATAGAATACATACTCATAATTACTCAAGTGATTTTCAAGCTGATACAAGTTCCAATTATGTAACAGTATATAGAATAACACCTGATGCGATATCATATGCTGAAAATGATGGTATGCCAAGAAGTCATCAAATAAATATAGTAACGCCTAAGTATAGTCGTTTTTATTTTCTTTGGACGTATAGAATAGTAGACGCACCAAATATAGCATTTAAGGATTTTCCATATGAAAATGTTCCAGAGCGATTAGTTAGTTTGGCTGGAGTTCCTCCATTATTTTCTCCTGGTGCTTTTATGGGACAAGTTGGAATACCAGGAATTAATGAATGGAAATGGAAACACGTAGATTTTAATGGTTGGGGGAAAACAATAACAGATTTTAGAACTTGTCACGTTGAACGATTATTTAAACCATCTTTACCACCAACTATTCAATATATAAATCAAAAATTGAAAGTTACAATACCAGAAAAAGATATAATCGATTTATCAAAAAATTTTATAGATAGATATAGACCCGATAACAGATCACCACCACAGTATAAAACATATAACGGTGATATATATTTACATCCGTGGGAAGATAATGAAATAGTGAAATGTATATATAATATTTATGTGTTTGAGAATACGAAAAATCATACTGTAAAAAATCGGTCATCTTATGAAAATTATACATTAGAAGATATACAGGGATTTAATAACGTTACAGGACAAAGGTTACAAGGTAGTGTATCAATACGTGAGGATAGATATGGACCAAATGGTTTATACAGTTTATTAACGATTACCCCACACATAATGCATAGAGGTAACACATACGAATTAAGTATTAATATTATTGGAAATTATAAAGTAGCTTTTAGTTTAATAGAAGATGGAAAGTGGAATGATATAAATGAACCAGATTACAAAAGAAATATTACTTTTAGTGGTACGCAACTTATGCCATCATCGAGACCATCAGTTACAATTGTAGTAGATGATGATACGCCGCCTATATTATATTACTATAATGTGAATTTAGAAGAAGCAGGCGGGAGGATAATAATAGAATCTCAATATCAAGAAACAAGAGAACATAATAATTCTATTGCTAATGAGATATATCCTTATACAGATACTTGGAATGATATAAGCTTTAATTCACAGGTATTTACAAATAGTGTTGATATATCAGACAATAAAACAATTGTAAAATTTCTACCTGATTGTAATTTTGATTATAATAAGATAGAAATAGACGATAGGGGCGATACAGCATATAAAGACGCAAGCGGACAAAATGCTTCATTGTTGTTGGAAAATAAACCATTGGCAGATGAGAAGATATATGAAAAGGAATGGTTTGCTTATGAAGAGTATACTCCAGATAATACTCAAATTTTGAGGTCTTGGTTATCAGATTATAAATCGTTGCCACGTTGGGTACATATATTGAATGTTCCTGTAGGTGCGGGATGGAATGTTATATGGAAATATAATGAATTATTGCCAGAATCAAAAGATACAATAATAGATATAAGTGATAACGAATATTATATAAGATGGAGTTATACATATACCAGATATCATTTTTCAAGAGAAGCGAAAGGTATTGACCCAACAACAGTATATTTTCAAGATATATCGTTTAATACGGGAATTAGTCCTTATGTTTATTTTGATTTTACAGAATATGGGAAAATATATCCTCCTCCTCAACCAACTTGGACTTTTAGTAGAATAGAATATCCAAACGCACCGAAAACATATTATAAAAATTTGAGATTGTCAATAGATACGGACAAATTATTAGATTTATCAAAGAATGTTGTTTATAATACTGATTTAGGTTGTAAAATAAACATACAATATTATATTATAAAACCAAAACAATTAACAGATAGAGATCAATTAGACCCTCTTATTGATTTATCGCATGTAGAATTAGGTGTAACTAATAGTTTATATGATATATCTTTTAATATGCAAGCTACAGCATATAAATTTCCTGATATTATCACTGTAGATATTAGCGATACAAAAATATTAGAAACGACATTGTTACCAGGAAGATATATAGGAGCATGGTCATATACAGTAAATCATAATTATATAAATCCAAGAGCAAGAAACTATCCATTAATACCAGGTGTTGATTATGATGTTAGTGCTTCATATATTGATATAAGTTATAATGAATTTTTATGGGATAATATAGAACCAGTATTTTTCATACCAGATGATTTGTCAAGAATGACATTACAGATAAAACAAAGTGACATTTCAGGAATTATAAAACATTGGAGAACATATTATCAAACATTATCTCAAGATACTGAAATTATATTTAATTTTATATTATGGTCACCGAATTATGAATATACTCAATTATTATCAGGATTAAACAGATGGGAATTACCTAATTTTTTTCAGGGTAAAGAAGACCCAAGAATTAGACAAACACCTGTTGAGTATACAGATTATACAACACCTTTAAATTTACAATTATGTTGGTTGGGAAATGATAATAGTGATAGTGTTGGACATGTTTATAATTGGGGATTTGGTGGAGAACCTGGAATACAATATAGAAAAGTAACATATCACGACATTAGTAATAATGAAATATATCAGAAGAAATTGATTTTTGATATAAGTCAGGTGAGGGTATTTAAAGATATTGTTGATTTATCGGCAGTACCCGTAAGTAAGGAAGGTATGAGAAATTTCATAATAGATATGTATATACCAGCATCACAAGATTTGAGTCGCAATACGGCAAATTGGGGATTTAGTAATTATAATATAGGTGCTGTTGGGAATACATTAGGATTATTTCATATAGGTGTTAATGGAAATGGAATAGATACATCAAATATAGATAATGGAACTAATTTAGGATGGAATAATGAAGGATTTATATATAGAGCTCCATATGATCCTGCGTTAGGGCAAACTTATTTTAGACATAGATTAAACGATTTAAGCGATAACAAAATAAGATATCATTTTCAACAAGCATTTATGTATGGACAAGAACCAACAAAAGACGTTACGATATCTGTAAATGATGAAATAATATATGATTTACCTGGAAGGGGTGTTGATTTGTTTGACATAAGTTGGTGTGGTCAAGAATATGATGTATCTTTTTCTCCTGTTCCAATGCGACCAACAAGAATCGAAATGTGGTTTCAAGAAGATGCGTCAAGTTGTGCTATATATAAAATAAAAGATTTGTCTAATGATACAATAGTTCGAAACACTTTTACGCCACAAGATTTTGATGAAAATGATACAGAAAGATATTTTTATCAAAGTCAGAGATATGTTACAGAGGGTTTATATATACCATATATAGCAAGATGGGAATATCAAATATATGACCCGTCATCACAATTTATAATAAATAGCAGAATAATTAAAAGTGATTATCCAGACGCAATACATAGGAGGGGCGATTGGAAGATTATACAAACATTGGATGGTGGTCAGGAATTTCAGATAACACCCGAATTTCCTTTCGAGCATAAATATCATTACGCATCGTTATATACAATTCCAAAAGATTTTATAAGACCATTGCCTATGTACCCAACGAAATACATAGATTTATCTTATAATGAGAGCACAAGAGAATTAGTAGTTACTTGGGATAAAGAAGAGATAATGGCACCATTGATGCATAATTTGATGGTTTACTGGTTACAATATAAATCATTAACAGAAGTTAAATTGTTATTGTATGGATGGATTCCAAATTCGGATAAATTACCTTCAAATTACAGTAATCCAAATGATATTGCTCTTTATAATTTATGGGATCCAGTATATGATATATCATTTACAATACAATCTCCAAGTCCTTTTCAAGATGCGAATATATTGCCTTTAATACCACATAATGTTTATACTATAACTGAGGAGGAATTAATATTTGGAAAATGGGTATTTGCGTGGAATTATCAGGTTTATAATGGTGATTATCGGGTTTATGCTAAGAGTATGCCAGATTATGGGTTTTTTGATGTAAGTGCTGTTGAAATAAATATACCACCGATATTATATAACCCAAAAAATCCATTGATGGAATATATAGAAGACCCATCAGATAATCAAATGTTAAAATTAAAAATACATGGACTTGAACTTATGGATTTATCAAGGAATATTAATAAACAATTAAAAGGTATGCAGAATGTAGAAGCGATTCATTTCAATTTCTATTTATGGACACCAGACAAAGAAAAACAACACGACCCATCGGGATGGGTATTACCTAATTATTATCTTCCAGAAGACCAAAGAATATATTCTTATCCTGCTGAATATACAAACATTCAAACAAATTTAAAAGATGTGGATTTAAGTGTAGGCAAAGATGATACTATTCAAAATGTTTATAAGATTACACAAAATGGTGAAGGCTTATATCAAATAAATGGAATTTATAATGGTACAATAACATTATACAGAAATAAAACATATAAGTTTATTGTTGATGCGATAGGGCATCCATTTTGGATAAAAACTAATCATTCTACTGGAACAGGAAATTCATATAATATTGGAATAACTAATAATGGCACAGATAATGGAACTATTGAATGGACAATTACAGATATGAGCGTTAATAAATTATATTATAATTGTCAACATCACGCAAGTATGAAAGGTTATATAAATATTATAAATCAAGATGATGATTTGGGATTTCCTATAGGTAAAGCATATTGTAAAACATTAGTAACTACAAATATGACGGATTATAGTGATATATCATGTGTATATTTTAGTAATAAAGAGTTATTGCCAAATGGTAAGGGACACTTACCATATTCATCAGTGTTTCCTTATCAAAATCCTATAGGACTAACAAAATTTAATACGCCTTACATTGCGAGATGGAGTTATGAGATAAAAAGAACAGGTTTACCGTCATATTATTCTGATATTTCAAGTAATATATATAACAGAAATAGTTATTGGAACGTTTCAATAGATAAAGATGATAATAAGTCAATTGATAATTATGATAAAATAGTAAAATATTTATATTCAAATGTAATAACTATAAGACCTCCAGACCCACCAAAGATAATATATTTAACAACAAATGAATGTATATGTGAGGATAAAATAGATAATTTAACTAAAACCAAAGAGGCAAATAATGCTAAAAATAGATTAGGTGCGATGTTAAATAACTTTAGACTTGCCAAACGTTTAAGACCAAAAAAAGCAAAAGATGACCCAAGAGCAATACAATATATAAAAGATACAGGAGATACTAATGTTGTATTTAGATATGATGATGGTTCTTGTGAATAAATAAAATTATAAATAATTAATTATTTATAATTAATATATGTCGGGTGCGATACAAGAAGGTGTTATGTTAAATGGATTTCAGTCAACATCGGGTATAGGAGTTGATACAAGAGTAGTAAAAATGAATATGACTTGGGAAAACTTCCCATTAACGTCAAGATTTTATGCGAAACTTGTAAAATATAATGATGAGATTAGACCAAAACTATATTTAAGAAAACAAATATATGATTTACAAAAAAATCCAATATGGAATGAAAGGAAATTAGTTATATTTAATTGGTTATTTGTAAAAAATAGTTATGTTAAAGAATTGGTAGGAGAACTCGTAGATGATGATCCTAGAGAAATAGGATATTCTTGTTTTAATATTGTAATGATAAAACCGAGATTTGAAGGTAATAATACTTTTTACCCATTAAGAGAAGGATTATATGGTGGGCAAAAAGTAGGGTTAGGTGATAATGATAGAATGAATTTAGATAGAGAATCTTTTGTAAGAGAAGTAGGAAATGTAAGATATACTGAATATTTTAATAAATTAGTATGGGAATTTTATTTTGGTTATACACAATTGACAGATATATGGTCACCAGTAGAAACAGATAATCCTATATTACCGATAAGAAATCCATTTTATGTAAGTCGTTGGCAATTAACAACGGGAAATATACCAACGGATATAGTTGAATTTAAAATGTGTTGTTTAATAACTCCAACGGATCACGTAAAAATATTTTGTCCCATACAACAAACTTTTGCGTTTTTAAAAAATGATCCTTTATGGATATATAAAGGCGATAATTCTGTTCATACTTACACTATTCAGACATTGAGGTCAGAAGAGCAGGGTGTCATACCATTAGAACTTGGAAGTGACGATTTGGCCTATAAGACGTTTAATGAACGTATCAAAACAATTGCTGGTCGTACATATTATATTGTGAATGTTAAAACAGGAATTGATGGATATTTGTATAAATTAAATCTTAAAATTATTAATTTTGATATAGTCAATCAATTTGGTAATCCTTTAGCAACAATTGAATTGGGTGGAACAACAACATTTTATATTAATATTAAACCACCATCTGCTATTAATGACCTTAATGGTGCAACATTATATTTCCAAATAGATAATTTAAATCCGCATTTATTGCTTGTACCGAAAGTTGTAGCTTATCCTGCTGTTAATAATATAGGACAATTGGTGGCACCCGAATTTGTATGTGAGTCATTTGGTAATGAAGGGGATGTGGATGAGTTTATTATGCCAATTAAAATTACAAGTATGAATCCTTTTTTTCATAATATTATCCAAACGCCTATTCAAGTTAATGTTGCGAACTTGTATATCAATGCTGATTTCGTATTAATTAATATATATGATATTACTAATTTAATATATTCACAAAGAATTCAAATCTTACCAAGAAGATATGAAGATATTACGCAAGCATTGCAAATAGATGCTACATATGAACCAAGTACAGCTGATTATGTAACATTTAAATTTAGATCTACGGTAACTGGTAACAAATTTTTTATAGAAGAAACAGAATCGCTTTCAATTACATTAAAATCTTATGTCTATGGTCAAATATGGCCTGGTAAGCAGGGTGATGTTTTTTATATAGATACAAGTGACCCAAGTAATTTTGGACATCGTTTAACATTTTATGATGCTAATGATGCTACAGCAAAAGAATTAAAAAATGATGATGGAGAACCATTGGCGCAATATAGTCGAGGACAACCACAAGGAACGCCTAATTCATATGTAAGTATTCGATTGCCTATGGATAAGACTACAATATATTATAGAACACAACCATTAAATCCAAGACAAAATTATTCTCTTTATGGTTATGGACAATTGGATTTAGACCCTTTAGTATTAGAGCAAATTGGAGATGTAGTTGTAGGTGATGTTGATGGTTCGCGTGATGGTGGTGCGTTAGCATTAATAAGCAATGGTGTTCAAGGTCAGTACGATGTTAGATTGTCAGTAGCCGATAATGATTTATTTGGTGTTCAAAATATTGGTGTTATTAGTGTTAGAACAGTTGCTATTACACCACCGATTAATATTACATATGAAATATTTAATGATACAGAAGTTCACATAAATTGGAATGTTGAATTAATAGGGAATACAATATACAGTTTTGCGGATCCAACTAAGACGAGATATACTACAACGGCAAGTTATGAAATATTAAGAGAAGGTATAAATCCAATAACAGGTGATAAGGAATTTAGTGTAATAGGAACAGCACCAAAATGTGAATGGATTGATTATACAGCAATAAGATACACAAATTATAGATATAAAATTAGAGCAGTAGTAACTTGGAATACAGTAGAAGTAAGGTCAAAGGAAAGTGATATGCTGTTTGTATTTGTTTGTGAAAATAATAAATTTCCTTTAGGTAGATACAATAATACTACCGAAAATAGAAAATTATATCAGGATATTGGAGAAAGTTGTACAAGAGTTGAAAAGCAGCAGCCGGGATATGCTCGTTCAACATTGTCTCATCCTGGTGCGCCCAATAGATTAACCGGTAATTTATTTCCAACAGCAAAACAATTTACTAAAAATGAATTATACTCTATGATGGCAAAAGCACAAGGAAGACCAACACGTTAATAATTATTAAAAAAGTATATTTAATAATTATTCTAACATTTCTAAATCAGATACCTTCCAATATTCACTACCACCATTAGGCATTGGTCTTCTTATAATAAATGGAATTTTTTTAGCTTCTAATTCTTTTTCTGCTATTGTTAATCCTTCAATCATATTATGGGGAACATCAATAAATACTTGTGCGCCATTATTTATTTGTTTTGCTCTTATACCAATAACCTTTGCTTTTTCATACCTTGTTAATATTGGTAACGTAGTATGTAATGGGTCAACAATATTACCAGCTTTGTTTCTTGTAATTTTAGATAGAGCATACATTTCTTTATTAGAAATATGTTTTAAATGAGGATGAAAATCAACTAATATATTTTTAGTTTCATTATGTTCGAGTTTTTTAAGTTCTTCATCGCTATCGCTATCACTATCGATTTCAGAATCAGAGAGTATTTCTTGCTCCATGGGACTACCTATTTTTTGTTCTTCAGCCATATATTAAAAAAAGATATAATAAAATATCTAAATCAATTTTATTCTTCAATATTTTATAAAGCGCCAATTTTTTTTTCTAATTGGTCAGATAGGTTTTCAATTTGTTTTATACCTTTACTTTCAATCCACCCTCTTTCTCTATCTCCTCTTTTTGATATTCCAGGAAATGATGTTGTAGGGCTACTACTACAACTTACCCAATCAGAATTTCCCTTACAACAAATGCAATTTATTAGGTCATATTTTCCATAACCGTCCGCGCTTGCGAACATACCTTCTCTATCTTTATATACAATTTCATAATCTAAACAATAAAAACATTTTATTTTTTTACCTGCTTTTTTTAATCTTTTCCCTCTTTCTATGTCTTTTTTTGAATCGCCATTTAAAAGTTGTCTTATTTCATTGTCAAAACGGTCTCTGCAGTTTTGTCTTAAAGTATTGGTATTCATTATATATTAATTATATAAATTATTATTTTATAATTAATATTATTTATCGGTAGTCCAATGTGTTTTACAAACAGCACATAAATACACATATTTCATGTTTTTATCATTGTATCGTAAATATATAATTTCTTTTTCTTTTTTTGGTTTTTCATCACCTTCTTGAATATTTGAATCACATTTAGCATTAGGACAAACCATGTTAAATTTTATTCTTGGTAATGTCGGATCTAAATGAGTATATTCATTAATAACATTGCCGTGGCCATCACTATTTTTAATAATATGTGTTTTACTAACACAAAAATTATTTAATTGTTTTATTAACTTATCGTCTTTATTTTGACAATTTCTACAGTAATATATTAATGTATCCTCGTTCTTATCGCTTAATTCAATATAATACATATTTCCACAGTTTTCACAAAAATGCATGTTATATATATATATCGATATAAGAAATCTTTAATCAATTTTATTTATAATTCTTTAAACGCTTTGTCTATTTGTTTTTTTATATAATTGTAGTCAATTGTGCAAGACATGCTATATATTCCAACGTGATATTCTTTGGGTTTTGAATTTTCTTTTATCAATGAATCTATTTTATCCATAATATTTTTTTTATTTGTTTCGAAATGTTTTTTAATGATTGGCCACAAAGATTTAAATTTATCAGGTAATATTTTTTTTAAGATAACATTTCGAATAGCTGTATCATAATTTCGATATTCTATAATTTTATTATAATTATTAAACGCGTGATGTTTTTCAGTAATACCAGGCTCATTAAGTAGAGGTTTATTATGAAATAAAGTTACAAGAGTTACAAGAATTGTTCGAATAGTCATACAACTTGTCCAACCTGGTCCTCTCCAAGTATTTAATATACTAATACAAACTTTTCCATTTCGATATAAATTGGGGTTAAATCGTGTTTTGCCATTATTTGTTAAATATGTTAATTTTGGTGGTTTGTAAGGATATGTATCTGGAAAATTAAATTCAAAAAAATATACACCATTTTCATAAATAGTATCTTTTGGACCAAAGATAATTGCGTAACCTTTTAACATATTGTCCTGATCATGTGAATATATAATACCATTATCAGTGAGGGGATTTTTTAATATATCTTTAACATCCTTAACTAATCTTTTTACAAGGGATTGTTGATTACTGCTCATATTAATATAATAACAGGGATGTGTTTAAATCTATAATGAATAGTAATTTATATTATTTTTAAAATTGAAATAAAAAAATCTCATGATTTTAATACAAGAATGGAAAATCAATCTTTAGGAGAAAATGCGAAGCAATATAAAAATTTATTTGAATTATTACAGCATTGTAAGACGAGTAAAGATAATCCAAATAAAAAAGCAACGAATACAAGGATAGGATCGAAGAATCCAAAGGATGATAATAAATATCCGGGCTCTTATCATATACCAAAGGAGTTACAGGATAATTTCCATGATTTATTAGAGAAAAAAAGAAAAAAAGGTCAGGCGGAACACATGACAGAGATACAAGATAGAAAAAGAGGAGGACCAATTTTATATGATTTAGATTTTCGATATAAACCGGGAACTACAGAGAGACAATTTACAGATGAACATATCACCGATATAATAGAATTATTGTGTATTCATATAAATAATTTATGCGATACATCAAAATTGGAATCGTTTCCAATATTTGTATTTAAAAAGGATAATGTGAATGATATAGGGAGTTGTGTAAAAGATGGAATTCATATTATTATAGGAATTAGAATGAAACATGGTGCACAGATGGTTTTAAGAGATATGATGTTAAAGGATTTGGGGAATGTTATTCACGATATGAAGAATGTATTATGTG
>Ga0163109_10000445_pt1 | contig 33349 bp, 55 predicted proteins | sample CRUFie1St13metaG_FD_108704 | JGI IMG/M metagenome (GOLD analysis project Ga0163109, IMG submission 108704) | Marine microbial communities from the Costa Rica Dome - CRUD Field 142mm St13 metaG | ecosystem: Environmental > Aquatic > Marine > Oceanic > Photic zone | place: Costa Rica: the Eastern...
AAAACAGTTATAGTAGGTTTCACAGCAGAAGGACTGAACAGCATCATTGCTACTCCAAACGGAGAACAGTATGCACATCTACTTCATGCCACTGCATTGCAAACTATTATAAATGGTGACACAATAGTTCGTTATGATTATGCAACATTTGTAGAGTGGGCAGTAGCAAGTTTATTAGGACTTATTATTATCTTAATGGCGATTAAAATGCCGTATTGGTTGATAGGTGCAGTATTAGTTGTAGTACCTGCGGGTGCTGTGTACGGTGCTTATACAGCATTTACTGGGCATTTACTACTATGGGATTGGAGTTGGCCTGTGTTTGTAAGTTCAATAGTAGGCTTCCATGCAGTGTTCAATAGATTTGTAAGTGAGTACTTACAAAAACAAGCAATTAAAAAACAGTTCGCAGGATATGCAAGTCCAACAGTAGTTAGACTATTACAAGAGAATCCAGCACTTATTAAAGAAGGTATGAAAAAAGAAGTTTCAATACTATTCTCAGACTTACGTGGCTTTACGCCTTTAGGCGAATCATTCGGTGATGATGTTAAAGGCCTAACAAAAATTATGAATGGCTATATGGATGCAATTACACAACCTATACTTGATAGCGATGGTATGGTTATTAAGTATATAGGTGACGCAAGTATGCACGTACATAATGCACCAATAGACGATCCAGAACATCCTAAGACAGCAGTAAGGACTGGATTAGATATGCTGAAAGCAGTGGAGAAATTCAATGACAAAATTACAGCAGAAGGAAGACCGCCAGTCGGAATGGGGGCTGGTATCAACACAGGCCTTGGATATCTTGGTGAAATGGGTTCTACAAAACGACACTCATATGACGTTCTTGGAGACTCTGTATCAACAGCCGCAAGAATTGAAAGCAAATGTAAAGAATACGGATGCTTGTTACTTGTCGGAGAAAACACATACGAACGAACAAAAGAAGACTTCTTCTACTTAAAAATAGATGACTTGGCTGTGAAGGGCAAAACAATTGGTATTAAAATATATACCGTGTTAGATCTATCTGGAACACAGCATGAGAAAAGCAAAGAAATGCACAATGAAATGCATGATGCTTACAAATCACAAGACTTTGATAAAGCAATATGGATATGTGAAAAATTACATAAACATTTCAACGGACAAATGTCTAAGTATTATGATATGTGGATAGAACGTTGTGAGTATATGAAGACTCAAGAACTTCCTAAAGATTGGAATGGCGTATTCATAGCCACTACAAAATAGTTATTTTTTAAGTTTCTTACTGATCGTTTTAGGCAACTTTTCAAAGTTTAATTTTTCGCCAGTTGCTTTTTCGTATTCGTCTTTGAATTCTAAGACAGTGTTAAGTTTCTGATTAAGTCTAATTAAATCGTTGTCTAACATACGCACACGATCAATCAAAGCGATAAGAGTTTTATTTGCTTCACCAATGACAGGTTTGATCTCTGTAGTTACCCACTTCCATACGTAGTAGACAAAATACCCAAGACCCATTGCCGCAACAATTGGAAAACCAAAATCTTTAATTGCTACGGCTAATTCTGCTGTCATGTTTTAATTACTCTCTTTTACCTCTCTTGGAACATTTACTAACCAACCACCTTCGTTGACAATAAATCTATCGCCAGGTTTATATAGGTAATGATCTTTATCACTTCCATCTTTACCTTTTCCCATTACTTCGCCGTCCCAATCGCCTTTAATTCTAAAATGTTTACCTACTTGTTCTACTGTGTAGTCTACCCAGATCATTTTTGACTTCCTTCTCTAATCTCTTCTTGCGTCCTCTTTACCTTCATTGGCCGCAATTCTATCAATGTTAGGTTTAACATTGAGTACGTAACTCATTAAGGCATCAATCTTAACAAGGTCGTTATTCATTGTCTGCACTCTATTATCAAGTCCAGTTATGATTCCTTTCAGCCCCAGTATACTTGAAGTCACTGTTGCTAAAATAAATTTAAGTGTAGTAAAAACAAAAAAGCCAGCCGCAAGTGCTCCTGCGATCGGAAATCCTACTTCCCCTACGAATGTTAAAAAATCCATTTTTTCCCTCTGATGAATCGCCCTAATTCATTATATAAGTATTTATAATAAATACGAGTATGGAAGCACTTTTCTTGCTTGTAATCAAACACTGTATTATCGATCTTATGTGGCAACCGCTATCATATCCAAAAGGTCGAAGCAAGTTCAATTACCTTGGATTGAACGCACATTTACAACATTACGTACCACACGGATTAGGGACTGTATTAGTACTATCCTTGTTTACAGACCCTTGTACGGCGCTCTTAGGCGGTTTAATAGACTATATTTTGCACTGGCATATAGACTTTGCAAAGACTCATACCAGAGCATATTTTGGTTGGACTAATAATGATAGGCAGTTTTGGATTCTAAATGCTTTTGATCAATTGCTACACTTTAGCACTTACTACTTAATTTTGGTATATTTGGTTTAGTAGTTACCACGTACTTTAGTAAGTACTTTCAGTAAACTACCTTTTTCAATATAGTTACGTACATAACCTGTATCGTCCATGTACATTCTAATTTGGAATAGTTTCTGTTTAGTTTTCTTTTTTTCTAACTTGTTGTAAATTACAAGAGTTGGTTTGCCAACACCTTTATCTCTTTTACTGTATTCTACTCTTGCACCTAAATCAATGTCTGCGTTTAGATATAATTTAGATAGTCTTTTGAAATCTAAAACATAGTAACCTTTGTCTGAAAAGTCTACAAGTCTTATTCTATCGTCACCTAATGTTCCAAAGAATTTAAGTCCTGTAATTAATTGTCTTAGTACCTCAGACTCTTTTTGTAAGTTTGCGCCTTTTAATTTTTTGTCAAGTGCATCGGCGGCATATGCGTATGCTTCTTTGTATGCAGATACAATATCATTCTTTTTGACAAACGTATCTTTGACTCCTGAAATATCTAATCCAAATTTATTATACATATCTTGCATTAAATCAAATCTTTCATCAAGACTTGCTGTTCCTTTTCCTCCGCCCTTTTGTCCAAACTGACCAACATCTCCAGTTTTAACACTAAGGTCAAAATGTTTTACAACTCTCTTACCTTTAGCATCTGTGTAAATCATTTGTACATCTGTTTTAGATCCTACTTCGTTGCTTACACCGTCACTGACAACTTCAACTTTATCTGATCTTCCGTTCTCAAGGAAAAACTTACTATATCTTCTTACGGCATCGTTCACATAAGCCGTTACTGCATTTACTCTTAGAGCCATATGTTTACGTAACTTATCAGGTTGCATAAAGTCTTGATATGCCCGTTCTTTTAAAGAAATGCTTAATTCAAATAAATCTGTAATTCTATTGTTTTTTAAATCTTGTGCTTTTTCACTTAATGTGCCTTGAACTTTGCCATGTTTCATTTTTCCGATAGTGGCATATACTTCTTCCGAAGTAATTTCTGCTCCTTTAGATAATCTTGCGTGAGTTGCGGCACCAAGTATTCCTTCTACAACTTCGCCTTTATTTTCAATTTTATCTACTTCACCTGTATCATCTACTTCTTGACCTTTAACTCCTGCCTTCATAGCAGGTGTTTTCCAAACGTGCATTACTTTAACATTAGTAACATCTTCACCATCAACTTTACCGTAGATAGGATCGTCTCTGTTTGTTACTTTTTGACCTTTGTTTGGAATTAAAACTTTATCTCCGGATTTGCCTATTCTAATAGGTTCAGGGGCTTTGTCTAACATCTGTTGTACAAACGGCACATACTTTACGTCATCCGTCTTAGACAATGCGGCCATTTCGGTGATTTTAAAGTCAGTATATCTCATAACAACAGTATTTATTAAAGTTTTGGGAAGAGCATATCAGTACAAAAACGTTCAACATCTGCTTCATTCAAGCCTAATGTTTTCATAACACGTGGTGTATGTGGGTTTTGTTGCTGATTATGGCAGTAATAGTTTTGTGCGCCAGCAGTAAGATCTGTGGTTGCACAACCTGTATATTCAGGTACACTTTCAAACCACACTTTTAAATTTTCAGTTGCTATATCTATGATAGTTTGTGCTTCTTCATCTGTGCGTACATTACCTGCCGCGATCATGCTTGGCGTAAAAATATTTGTTGCCCACTCAGGAAGTTCACGTTGTCTTGTTGGTACAAAGTCTTTTACTTTATCTTGATACCATTCTACAAGTGGGTGATCTTCACCTCCACTACTTGCACTAAAATCATGGAACGCACCAGTCATTTTGTTTTTGCCTGCAATAACATCAAAGCCATATATTGGTGCATCGTTTGTTAGCACAGGAAAACAACATACGTGCATCATCCAAAGACCTTTTGTTTCACGTGCATCAACAACATCTATATGGGCTCTACGTACATGGTCATTTGCCCATACTCTATTAATCCAACCATTCTCGGGTTGATTAAAATAATCAAGTCCAGGCTCTGCTATTTCTTTTGCATTCTCGTCAAAGATATTTAAAATTTCATCTTTGCAATCTATAAGTTTATCCCATATAGCCATATTACTTCTTTCCCATTAGGAGAGAACTTATAAGCAATTTAATTTCCTTAATTTGCTTTTCTATTCTATCCAGTTGTTGTTTAGTTGATTCTTCTTCTTGGATTTGGTCTTGTGCGTCTTTTTGAGCTCTGAACTCAGGAATTTGACTCAGTTTCATCCATCATCTCCTGGAACAGTTTTGTTGCAAACTCAAAACAAATTTTTGCTTCGTCTGCCATGTTATCATTTAACTTTTCTCTGATCGCAGTTTTTAATGCACTTGGATCTTCAAAGTCAAACATTTTGCCTGCCCCCGGAACTTTCTTACGGATCATTTGTCCTCCACTAAGGTCACCCATGTGCCTTGTGTAAACATGAGCCATAAGTTTTTCAGGATCGGTTGATATGCTCATAATATGATCAGCATATTCTCTACTGCTTGGAGTTGTCTTTGGTGGTTCCTTGTCTGGTGCACCTTCACCCCAAAGTTCTTGAAAGTCTTCTAATATTCTTGGTGCTCGTCTAATGTCAGGAAGTCCATTAAGAACGCCTTGAGCCATTGCACAAGTTTCAAGTATATTGTAATTAACATATTGATTATATAAGAATGTTGCGTAAAGTTTTGGATCAATAGATCCACTCATTAAAACTTTTACAAATTTTTGCCTTTCAGCATTTCTATGATGTTCGTACGTTAATTCTTTTAAACTCATTCTTTCTCAACTCTGATCTGCAAAGGAAATCCTGTTGCTCTTGCCATTGTTGTTGCTTCAATACTTTTTTGCTCTGCAAGTTCGTATGTATATACTCCAACAATCGCACTGCCCTCTGTATGAATTTGTAATGTTAAATTTTTTGCAGTATCTTGAGAATGTTTAAAAACACCAACAAGCACTTCAATTACAAAATCCATAGGAGTAACATCATCGTTTAGAAAGACTACTTTAAATTGATCTGGTGTAGTAACAATTTGTTCAATTTTTTCGTCAATTAAAACTTCTGTGTTCATCTTTTCTCCTACTGTATTTAGTGAAGTGTGTTTGCAGTCGACACAAAGCCGACTGCAAATCCATTGTTTATTTTACGTCGATAGTTCTTGCTTTTTTAGCCTCTGGAATAATTCTTTCCATGCTAATTTTAAGCAAACCATCTTTCAACTCAGCGCCATTTACTTGTACATCATCTGCAATAGTAAAAGATTTTGTAAAGTGTCTTTTGCTAATGCCTCTGTACTGAACGCCATCCTTTTCGTCCTGTTCATCTGTTTTGTGTACAGATTTTACAGTCACCACGCCATCTTCGTATTGCACGTCGATGTCTTTTTTACCGAAGCCTGCAAGTGCAAGTTCGATATCGTAAGTGTAATCACCTGTTCTTACAATATTGTAAGGTGGGTAATTTGTTGTTGGAACTGAAAAGAACTCGTCATTCATCATAGATTCGAATCTATCAAAAATAGGATCGAAACCTACTGTTACGGGTCTTAGTTGATTAAAAATTGATAGGGATTTGTTTGTCATTGTCTTGTCCTCCTTTATTAAGCAAGTTTATGTTGTAAGACCTATCAAGCATCTTACACATTTATTTATCTTCATAATACTAATATAAGCATTTTCTGAAGAAAAATCAAGTGTTTTGTTTACCATTTATGCGTAAACGGAATTAAATTGTTGACTAACCTGAATAAACGTAGCACATTTACTCAATTGTTTAAGACCTGGTGCACCAACATAAGTGCAAGTAGATCGTAGTCCGCCCAACAGATCTTGAACAGTATGATTTACGTTACCTCTATATGGTACTTCTACAGTTCTACCTTCACTTGAACGATAGTCCTTTAAACCACCAAAATGTTTTTCATTTGCAGTATCTGAACTCATACCATAAAATTGCACAAATTGACGTTTTTCATAGTGAGGCAAATAGTTTCCATTATCTAATAAAGTTGCTTCACCATTAGCAAAATGTTTAGTAATAATATCTCCTCCACCCTGATCGTGTCCTGCTAACATTCCGCCAAGCATTACAAAGTCAGCACCACCGGCAAATGCTTTAGCAACATCGCCAGGACAAGTACAACCGCCATCAGCGATAACGTGTCCACCAAGGCCATGTGCCGCGTCGGCGCATTCGATGACCGCGGATAATTGAGGATATCCAACACCAGTCTGTATGCGAGTAGTGCAAACACTACCAGGGCCAATGCCCACTTTAACAATATCTGCTCCATTTAATATTAACTCCTGTGTTTGGTCTCCAGTTACAACATTGCCTGCAATGATAATGATATCAGGAAATTCTGCTCTTAATTTTGCAATGTATTCTGCAAAAAACTTTGTATATCCGTTAGCAACATCTACACACAAATACTTTAAATCTGCATCACCTGTGTTATCATATACATCTTTAAACTTTTTATAGTCTGCTTCAGTAATACCAATGCTCATAGCAACACATTCAGAACGTAGTCCTGCAGGTACTTGAGGCTCTTCTTTGTAGTAATCTCTAAAGTATGCAATTAATTGTTCTGCACTATAAGTTTTCACAAGGCAAGTAAACATTGATTGTTCTGCAAGTGTGTCTGCCATTTCAAATGTACCAACACCGTCCATATTAGCCGCCATAATAGGAACGCCAATATAATCATCATGGTCTGGTAGTTTGCTTTTATAGTTTCTAAAATTAAAAGTTCTACGTACTGAAACATCTTTACGACTTCCCAGGGTTGAACGCTTTGGGCGTAGTAATACATTAGAGTAGTCAAGTTTAAGATCCGGTTCAATTCGCATCTGATATTGCTCCATAATTAAAACTAAGGCTTATTCTATCTTGGCTTGCCTTGTTTGTTTTTACTGCATGGGGTAGCCAACCCGGAAACACTAATACATCTCTTGTATCAGGATTGATAATTTTACGTGTACCAATTACACTATTGTATTCTGCATCAACAGGCACATAATAATCTGCATCATCATCTCTTACAAACTCTATACCGCCACTTTCTTTGTCTGGAACTTGCAAATACAAATTGCCTACTAACAATGCGTTTCTATGTTTGTGCAAATTATTATAACCACCATGTGGATTAATGTTAAGCCAATAATTAAGTAAACTTACTTGTGGTAAACCTAATTCTCTTGATATGTTTGTCATCATATCATCTAAAAACTGCTGGATCTTCAACCCTTTAGGGATCGGAAAAGCAAATTTCATTTGGTGTTCTTGATCAAAACTCTGCCAGCCATTACAATCGTTTAAAGGATTGTCTGCTTTTAATTCATAGGCAAGATTTATAAGCCACTCAATGTCAAAGTCTTGTGGAATCTTGTCATGCCATATGGGCGTAGTAAATAGATCTATTTGTTTCATTTAATACCGTTACTGCCAAATATGTTATCTGGTTTGCCTACACCGTAGTTAAAACTTAGACTGTATCGTTCTTTGTCTTTGCACATATTACTATTAACACTATGCTTCAACCAACTTGGAAAGAGCAATAACAAACCTTCTTTAGGTCCGTAGGATCCTTTTTGACTTGTAAAGTGATTGTATCTATCTAATGGAGGTAAAAAGTGTATCGCACTATCTTCTCTATGAAATTCTATATTACCCATTAGGTCTGGTTCATCAACACTTGTATAAAGTACACCACTAATTAAACTGCCTTGATGATCATGTAACAAGTTATGATCTTTGTATCCGTTAATGTTGAACCAAAGATTGTTCATGTGTAGTTGAGGAAGTCCTGCTTGTCTTGCCGCTTCTGCAACTGCACTGTCAAGTTGCTTTTGTAGTGCTAACATTTCTGGCGGTGAAGTTACTTCATTAAAAAACTGCCATTCAATACTTCTACTTTGCCAACCACCACTGTTGCTAATCTTAGCACCTTCTTCGTCTGCTTGGCGCATTTGATCTGCATATTGTTTCAACCACTTCGTTTGAAATGTTATTTCGTCTGTCGCCCAGATAATGCTGGGGAACCATAAATCTGCTTTAAGCATTAATATCCAAACTCTTCCTTACGGCGAGCCTCCTTTTTACGCCAACGTGCCTTTCCTGCGGCTTTGGCTCTTTTCTTTTTTTCACTTGGCTTTTCATAAAATTCTTTTTGTTTTAACGTTTGTAAAATGCCATCTTCGTTAATCTTGCGTTTGAACTTACGCAACGCACCATTAACATCATTGTTGCGGACTTCAACGCAAAGTCCTTTCTTCGTCCTTGCCGTCCATTCCTTTTTCAAAGTACTGTACTCCTTCTGCTACTTGAGAAATGTCATACACCTTATTCACGTTAAGTTTATTATAAGGCATATGGTCTGTAGTTGTCAAGTAAAAAGTTTTACTAAAACCTAACAACCAGCCAATTAGCCATTCAATTTTTTTCGAACGGTCTATATTGATAAAGATATTATCTACAGTTGGCACAACGTCCATGAGCCATAATGTAGGACAACTTGTATCTGTTTCTTCAAACAAATATAAGTTAATAGATTGATTTAGTCTTCCTGCTACTTTGTTGAAACTATCTTTGTCTACATCACTTGGATTGATTAGTAAGATACTCTTATTGTCATTATTCAAAGTATCAGGCGGTGTGATCAGCGTCATTTTAATTTGTTCTGTCATCTATATACTTATTTGCGTGTTTTAAGGACTTCTTTGAAAAGTGAACTATTGTTTTGTTCACCATTTTGTGTGTAAGGTTCTATTACTTCTGTGTAGTAGGATCTTGAGTTTTCAGCCTGATCTGCTTGTTGCTCACTTTCGTTATGTAACTTTTGGACTCTGCTTGTCTTTTTTTTTGATCTTCGAGTTCTGTATTATAAAAGATTCTGTTTGCAGTATCTGGGATATCCTTATCTTCTGGATTTTCTTCTGCTTCTTTGTTTGCGGCTTCAACCCAATTATTCCATTTGTCTAAGTCATCGCCTTCGCCCTTCATTGCTTCTTCTATTTCTTCTGCAACTGTGTCTACAGGCTCTTCATACTTTTTGTTAAATTCTTCGTAACCTTCTACTTCACGTGGATCATAACCATCTACTAAAGGCTTAGGTTCTTGCGTGTACATTTCAGCAAATTCTTCATTTTGTTCTTCTATTGCTCTTTGCTTTTGTTCTTCTTCGAATCCCTCCATTAGCATTTCATGAGTTGTTTTCTCTTTTTCAATCACAGGTGGAACGTTTTCAGCAATCTTTTTTGCTCGTAATTGCTCTTGCTCTTTACGTTCTTCTTCTACTAACTCTTCTGGGGATACGTCCTCGAACGTGTCTTCTGGTTCAGGATCTTTGTTTGACTTTCCCGGCTTAGAACCACCTCCGGGACCATTGAGACCTTTATCTTCACGTGACCAATTAAAAGTGTACTGTGATGCAATCAGCAATAACACAGCCAGTGGATCAAACACAAATATAATAATTATGATTACCCAACGAACTGCGGCCTCTAATAAATTCTGATCTGCATTTTCACCATACACAAATTCTGCAATGTATTTGATTGGACCTACTTCTGCTTCAAGTTGTCTGTAAGTTTTTTCATTGACAAGTCTTTCTTCTCTAACGTCATCAATTACATTTTGCTCTTTGTCTATAAATGCTTCAAGTTCAATAATACGTCCGTCTATGTCTTGTGTTTTATTGTTTGCTTGATTACGTAATTCTTGTATTCTGTCATTAATAGCAGTAATGTCATCTTTGTATTTTTCGTCAATTTTAGCAAGTGTTTCATTTAGTACACTATTAATATTTCTAATTTCTCTTTGTGCTGAACTGGCAACACTTAATTCATTTGCTTTAGCAACTTCAACTGCTTTATCATATTTTGCACCGCCACCTAAACTTCCTTCAAATCTATCTTTGGCCGCTTTAATATCTGCTTCTTTACGTTCAGCCGCCTGTGTAAGTCTATCATTTTGTAATTGAATCTGCTTGTCAGCATCTGTTCTTGCGGCATCTTTTTCTGCTTTAATTTGTGCATATAGTTCTTTTAATGCAACTTGTTCTTTTTCAATTAGACTATCTACTCTAACATCTTCGCCTTTCATTAGGCGATCCATTTCTTCTGTCCAACGATTAATTTTTGCTTCTGAACGTGCTTCTTTGTCGTTGAGTGTTTCTATAAGAGCAACTTGCTCTTCAGACATACTTGTTTGTTCGATGTGTGCTTTAGATAGGAAACCAAAGATACCCATTGATGTAATGAACATCAATACAAATACTGCGATGGAGAGATATGTTTTTAACCACCATTTGGCACGACTCCAATTTTTATGTAGCCATACAGCCGTTACAAGTTTTCCTACTTCTAAGGAAACACCCATAACAATGATTGGTACAACTGCCGCGGCGAAGATAGCCGCCAAACCAGCGACGGAATAGTATATTGCAACTGCCGAAATAGTTAAGGCAGTTAAAAAGGTTAATAAGCCAAAAAACATATTTTTTCCTAACATAATATTTATCGTGGCTAACTACCTCAGAAAAATACTACTTTATCTAATGAACGTCCATCCTTCCACTGCACTATTCTTACAGGCAGTTTCTTTGAAATTACGTGTTTTAGATTTGTAGTTTATCTGAGAAAATACAACTCTACAATAACCACTACCTTGTGGGTATGTCATTTGTATTGCTACTTTACCACTACTGTTATTATCATCACTGAACCATTCAATGACTTGACCTTCGTCAGTATTGTTTAACGCAAAGAATACAGCCTGTTCCTGTTTAATTTGATCTTCATAAGGTAATTTATGCATTTTCCATTGCATAAAATTTGTTACAACATTAATGTAACTCTTATTAGGTGAATACGAATTATTAGCACTACTACCTACACTATTGCTATTGACGTATGTAGTTTGTTGTGATGCACAGGCTCCTAAAAGACTAATGCATAAACTTAGGATTAACAATCTCCCAACCACCATGTCCTCCGTTTACGTTAAGTTTACGGCAAATAAAACCACGTTTGTATTTGCCTCCTGCAATGTAATAGTATTCGCGACAAGTGTCAGCGATACCACTCTTTGTTATCATGCTCATATCTACACGATCTGTACACGTAACAACTGTTTCACTGCTTACATCATTATCTTTATTGACAATGACTTGATCAGTATTACAATACTGTTGTTGATTGTTGACTACCTTTGGTGCAGAACTACAAGCACCTAACGTCAGAGCAAGTGTAAGTAACACAAGATACCTCATGTTACTGTACCTGTGCGTAACGTGTAATTAACGAATCAAATACTGACTTTTCCATCTTCACTCTCATAAAAGTATGATAAGTTCCATTCAATACGTATGTGTACCTTTCATCTTCTGTTTGAGTGTTGATTTTAATTTTGTTGATAATATGCTCGACAAATGTTCTTGTTGTCTTACCTGCATCTTTAATATCAACAGATGTAGATGCTTTTACTCTACTATCTACTCTTTCAGCAATGCCTTTATAAGCAAATGCTTTAGCCTGTGCAACTGCCGCCTGGTCTGACCAAGACACACCTTTACCACAAGCATACACGTAATCAGTACCAAACCAGAATAAGAAACCTCCTTCTGATCCAATCTGCTTACACTTTGCATACCACTTTGGTTCTGCATAAGTTTCTCTTTCGGCAACTGTAGTCATTGTACTACAAGCACCAAGCATAGCAATCAAACTAAAGATTGCTGTCGACTTTAGTACGCCTTTCATTATATAGCCTCCTTGTTTAGCCTATTCATTATGTTTATACTATACACAAGTCTGGAATAAAAGTCAAGCATTAATTTGCCAATTTCTTTTCTAAAATTGACTTTACTTTGGCAACTTTTATTTTGACAAGTTTTGTGTATTCTGGATTCGTGCTCCATTCTGATAATAAATCGATTTGCTTATCCAAATTAATTACACCAGTTTTGTGTTGATTGGCACGTTCATTTCTATAATCATCATATACATGATATTCATTAATGTTTCTAATCATATCTTTTACACTATCGCATTTGGTTCTATATTTCTTCACACCAAATTCAGCATCAGGTAGTTCTTGCGGTTTCATTTGGGGTTCTTTTGGATCCCAAGTTCTATAACCAAATAAGTTATTACCTTCTGTTGCGAATCTGCTTTGACCATAACCTGTTTCGAGTACAGCCATTGCTATAATAATTAATTTTGGAACACGTTTTTCATGTGGAATAGTCATATTCAAAAAGTCTACACAACGACCTACACCTGTAATGAATTCAAAGTTGTTAGTGTATTCAATGCTTGGTTGTTGAAAACCAAATGCTTTCCATTCTTTGTTAAAATGTGCTTTTGCGTCTGATACAATATTTGCTACTTTCCATTTGTTAGGGTGGAAACTACCCACGGCATAACTTACTGCTCCTACTCCAAGTATCACTCCTGTAAGTATTAGAGGCTTACGTATTCTATTCCAATAAGTTCTTAATGTTTTATTCATTAATAACTCGCATATATTACAAATAAGATACAAGCAATGAACCCTGCTATTAAAACATGATTACCAAGATTCAACCAACTTGTCCCTACTGTGTGTTTATTTTTTGGATCAATAAATTTATTTTTCATTAGTTCCTTCTCATTTGTGCATATTCAGTTGCGGCCTTTTGTCCAGTCTTATCATCTTCATCTGCAAACACAGGAACAAGATTGGACTTGTGCATCATAGCAATACCAACAAGTTTACGTTCACCAGTATAATGCATTGGCTCTTTCTTTGTTGCTGGAGCGAAACTGCTCTTGGAAACTGCACTTGGAATCTTATCTGTATTCCTCTTGAACTCATTACCTGACTGATGCCAAGGAGTGCTTACTACAGTTTCTGGAGTCTTGCGTTTATATCTTCCGTGAATGTAATCGATATAATCATCGAGTGTCATTTGCATATGATGACAATTAATCTTACGCATTTGTTTGTTATGCTTTCGCATCTCAACTGTCCACTTCTCAATTTGATTCTTAGTGAACTTTGTTTTCTTTTTAGGCTTTTTAGTATTAAGAGTAGTCAAGCCCCTGGCCAAATGCATAGTCATAATAGTACCTTTTCTAAGTTAATAATTATAACTTTAACACAAAATGTCTACGATGTCAACGGTTAATGAAGAAGAATTGGTTAAGTGAAAACCTTCCATTTCCTTGGACTTTTTGCACTTGATGTAGTTCAAAACTTGGAAATAGGATTACAGTATTGTTTTCCATATAAGGACTATAGTCATATTCTGGAAAAAATAGTTTGCCACCTGAGAATGTTTTAGGGTCTTCCCAAAATGTAGATACTGCACTTATTACTGCATGGTCGGCATGATCTTTATATTCACTGCCATCTGGGTAATAATTTGCCTGTGTAAGATCTTCATTACACATATCCAAGTATTTCATAAACTTGTTATCTGCAAACTTATCTGTAATGTCAAAGATTTGTCTATTGTATTGTAGAATGTTACTTTTTGATCTATCGTCTTTGTAATGCCAGTCTAATTGTAAACCTAACATACCATCAGAACGTGGATCACCTGTTGCTTTTTTGTCTGTCATCACAGGCACTAACGATTGCAACTCTTGTAATATAAGACTTGACTCACGTGGTGAATAGTAATCGTAGATAATAGTATGCGGGAAAGGCGCATTTAGATTATGTATTCTCATTCCAAAATCCTCAACTTTATTTTATTCATCTCTATAGTATATACTAAAGAGTGTACAATGTCAACCTATAGTTTGGCAGGCGAGCAAGGAATCGAACCTCAGTCTGTGGTTTTGGAGACCATCGTGTTGCCACTACACCACTCACCCATTAACTATTTTGTAAAGTCTAAACTATATGTTCTACCATTGTAAGTAAATTGAACTGTAGAATGAGAATAAACCTTTTGTTGACTTTCGTTGAATCTTGTTTCAATTGTACAGAATCTTGCCATTCGTGTTGTTTGGTCTCTATTTTGATTTGCTAAGATGCCTCCAAGCAATGCTCCAACGGCTCCACCATTTTCAACATTCTTGGTTACATTGTTACCAATGACTCCGCCAATGATAGCACCAGTCAACATATCAACTCCACCATTATCTTCTGGTACAGCCTTGTCAGTGCATACCTCAACTTCATATGGTGTCTTTTGAACCACTGTTCTATAGTGATCTTTTACTACGGCTACTTCTGCTTGAGCATTTGAAGTAACTGCCATAAGAATGGCTCCTGCCAAAATTACTGTTCTCATTTGATTTTACCTTCTCTGCCAACGGCGTTGTGAGTGCAACTATTCTGTTGCCAGGTTAGTTGCCAACCCCGTCAGCCTAAATTAGGCCGCAAGTGCAAAGTTTTCGTTTGCGTTTGTAGTTTTGCTTGATTTACGGTCATCGCCTACCGGCAACTCCACAGATTCTATTAACTACCAGTCGATCCTATATCAGGCCCAGCATAAACACACCAGTAATGTTTCACGAAATATTCTTTCCATCTTGCGCCGTAGACTTTGATATAAGCATTTCTTAATTTATCAAATTCTTGCTTGGACATAATGCCTCGTGTGTTTATGGTGGACCTGCCCGGTACTGCCCCGGGGTCCTGTATAGCGTTTGAATTGCTTCAACGTTACAATACTATTTAAGCATCTTTAGGCTGTAAAGTCAACCTCTTTTTTAACTTTTTGCTTTTGTTTTGGTTGCCTAATTGGTTCTAACCAACTATCAGCAATGTAGGCTTGTGGACTTGGGCCAAGGCTTGTCTTGATATCGTCTGCTTCTATCCACCAGTAGTGATCTGTAATGACACATTGGCAAGGCATTCCTCTAAATTGGAATTGTTCATTAGCATTAAACTTACCTATATACTCTTTAACCTTTACAATACGTCCAATGTTCTCGGGACGAATAGAAAAGACTATATGAGCAAGGTCACCTTGTTCACATTTCATATTATTACTTATTGGGAGTGTTATGCTTTTTTAATGTTTCCGGCTACTAACTTACCTCTGAACTCAAGTTCGTCATAAGTCAAAGCCATACCTTCAACAATAGTGTCTTCAGCAATTCCTGCTTTTTTAAATTCTGTTATGTGTACAAATATATCCTTTGTTGCGCCTTCAGGAGTTATAAACCCGAAGCCTTTAACAGGATTGTACCATTTAAGTTTACCGTTTGTCATTATTAGTGTTACGTACCCTCTATCTACATCTATTTAGTTGTTTTTAGGATAAAGAATGAAAAAATAGCACAGTTTTACACTGTGCTATTCTGTCTATTATATTATAAAGAGTTTTTCTTCTCTTGGATTTCAGCTCTACGAGACTTCGCAAGTTTAGCCATATTTCCTAAAGCCTTTCTTGCTCTTGCCGCGGCCGCTTTAACATTTTTTGTATCAAATGATTCTGCTTCCTTCAAATAGTTCTCGTATTCAGCCATGATTTGTTCATGAATTGTTGACATATCTTTCTCCTGTAATGTGTTTATAAACAGTGCTCCAGAACTTGCAAACTGGGATGCCATCAGCATAATCGTTCTTATTATACTCATGTTGGATAATAATTGAGTTTAGGCCCATGTTCTTGCCTACTATAGCGTTCTCAACTTTATCCTCAACCCACCAGGCCCCTGAGTCTCTGTACTGTTCAAGTGCTTCATTTTTATCTGCACCTGTTGGTAAAAAGACAATATCTGAGATAGTACCTTCGCCAAACACATCATTAAGATTTAACTTTCTAAGTGCTTGTGCAGGTCTGTCTTTATGCAAAGAAGTAATTGCTTTGAACTCATAGCCTTGTTCTTTTAAAGCCTTTACTACTTCTACACTATCTCTCAATGGTTCTAAGAAAGCAATCCAAGCAGAACGATTAAAGTATTCAACCATAAATCGTCCTTTCTCTTCAGTAATTTCTTGTCCATCTAATCCGGACATCCATTTCCAAACATGGTATTGAGTGTCGTCCTTCTCAATAATACCTTCGATAGCCATAAACTGTTTGAAACTATTCGCCCAGTCTAATACGGTTCCGTCAATATCGATTAAAATTAATTTGTTGCTCATACTGTTTTAATCCCTGTTGTTACTTCAATGTATTGTTTTGCCATATCCTCTTGTGTTTTAGTCATACAAGTGATACTGGACTTAGGAAGAACAATATTTGATAAAGGATCACCAGTCATCATAAACTGTCCTAATACTAAACCTTTAGGCCCTTGCATTAGTGTTAATGGTTTATGTATCAGATAAGAGTTGTCTTTGATATCATCTATCCTTGCAACAACTTCTTCACCTGAAATCAATTTAAAGGAAACTGTGTCTCCTTTTTTGTACGGTGTTTCAATTAGCATTTATTGTTTTGGTCCTTCCATTCCGGTTTCTTCTACATACTTGGCTAATTCTTGATAGCCTCCTATATACTTACCGTTCAGGATGATTTGCGGTACCGATCTTGGCTGTGGTAAGCCATTTGCTTCAAATTCTTCTGTCAATTGTTGTACTGTGATATCAGTTCCAACTTGAATTGCTTCATACTCAATATTCAAATTCTTCAATAAATGTTTTGCTTTGTCACAATATGGACACATTGGTTTTGAGTAAACTACTGTTCTCATAATTTAAATCCTTTAAATGTATCTTTCTCTACATCTTGTTTGACACCACCAATAATATATGACTCAACTTCAGTCTCTTGGGGAGCAACTTGCAATCCTGCAGATGACAACCAGTGTTGTGTCCACGGTAGTGGGTTTGTGTTTAATGGACGATCATATAACGTCTTTAATCCAAGTGCTTTCAATCTTTTGTTAGCAATGAATTCTACATAGGCGTGAAGTAGATTTTCGTTAAGACCAATAATTGATCCATCTTTAAATAGATAGTCTGCCCAACGTTTTTCTTCATCTACACAGTTACGCCACATTTCATAAACTTCTTCTTCACACTCTTTTGCAATCTTTACAAAGTCTTTGTCATCATCACCTTTGGCCCAATGCTTTAGAATGTGTGTTGACAAATTTAAGTGTGTTGCTTCATCACGAGCAATAAGTGAAATAATCTTTGCTGAACCTTCCATAAGTTTAAGTTCACCAAATGCAAATGTACAAGCAAATGAAACATAAAAACGTAAACCTTCAAGTATGTTTACAGTCATCATTGCTTTGTATAATTGTTTTTTTACTTCATATAGTGTGTGCTTACCTTGATTGAAGTGTTCAGTAGCAAGATTATAAAACTTATCATACTCTTTTGTAACACTTTCAGCACGTTCAATAATTTTTTCATCATCTAAGATAGTATCAAATACTTCTGCTGGATCTGGATACACGTTTTTAACAATGTGTGTATAAGAACGTGAGTGGATTGTTTCAAAGAAGTCCCATGCAACAATACAACTTTCTAATTCAGGCAGTGAACAGTAAGGTAAGAAAGCAAGACATGGTCCTCTTCCTTGTACACTATCTAATAGTGTTTGATATTTTAAGTTTGATGTAAAGATATGTTTTTGTTCTGGACGAAACTCTGCATAGTCACCTCTATCCTTTTGAAGACTTACTTCTTCTGGTCTCCAAAAATATCCTAACATTGTTTGGTTAAGTTTATCATACTCTGGAAATTTGAATGTATCATATCTCTGAGTATTTTGGTCCTCACCAAAAAACATCATTTGCTTTGTAAAGTCTACTTTATTCTTATTAAAAACCGTCTTTGACATTTGTACTGTTCCTCACTATCTTACTACTATAATATACTATGTTTATTGACTTGTCAAGTCTTAAATTGCACAACTATCACAAAATTCGTCCTCAGTTTGCTCAGTTGTCTTTTCTTGGACAAGTGGAGTACTTATCTCTTCTTTCGGTTCTTCTACCTCATCAGCCCCTTTAAAGTCATAAGTGTTCTGATAGTAAGACGTTTTCCACCCGTATTTGTAAGTGTTAAGTAAATCTTTAAACATAACACTCATTGGTACTTCGTTATCCTCGTATTGTAGAGGATTATATGACCAGTTTCCGCTTATTCCCTGGTCAAAGAATTTTTGCATAACTGCTACTACATTTATGTAACCCTCATTACCTGGCATATCCCAAAGTAATGTATAGTTATTTTTTAATGTTTGATACTGCGGAACAATCTGCTTAAGAGGCCCTTTTTTGGACTTCTTAACGGACAAGAAACCTCTTGGTGGTTCGATTCCGTTTGTGGCGTTCGACACAATGGAACTGCTCTCCGAAGGCATCTGTGCGGACAATGTTGAGTGCCGTAGACCGTATTCCCCAATAGACTTGCGTAAACTATCCCAATCATATTTTAACTTAATGTTACATACTTCATCAAGATCTTTTTTGTATGTGTCAATTGGTAATATACCATCTGCATACTTGGTTCTTTCAAAGTAATCACATTTTCCTCTTTCTTTAGCAAGATTATTTGAAGCAGTTAACAAGTAATATTGAAATGCTTCTGTCAACTCATGCACCTTAGTCAGTGCCTTTTTGTCATTGTATTTAACTCCATGACGAGCCAAGTAATGTGCTAACCCAATGTAACCAACACCAAGCGAACGTCTTGCTTTTGTAGAAACCTCTGCCGCTTTGACTGGATACTTTTGATATTCAATAATTTCATCTAATGCTCTTACTGCCAAGTCACATAGTTCTTCTAAGTCATCAAGTTCTTTTAGTACACCAACATTGATAGCACTTAATATACATAATGCAATTTCACCTTCTGCATCATCAATATGTTGTAATGGCTTTGTAGGCAATGTAATTTCTTGACACAGGTTACTCATGTAAACTGTATCTTTAAATGAACTGTGTGTATTTGCATGATCAACATTCATCAAATACATACGTCCTGTTTCAGCACGTTCTTTCAGCAATGATGAAAAAAGATCCATTGCTTTGATTGTGCGTTTTCTTATAGTAGTATCTTTTTCATACTTCTTATAAAGTTTTTCAAACTTATCTTGGTCAGCAAAAAAGGCATCATATAATTCTGGCACATCATGTGGCGAGAAAAGAGTTATGTCTTGATCCTGCAATAACCTTTCATACATTAATTTATTAAGTTGAATTGAATAATCTAATTTACGTACACGATTGTCTTCAGTACCTTTGTTATTTTTTAAAACAAGAACGTCTTCAATCTCATAGTGCCAAAGTGGGAAATGGACAGTAGCACTACCACCACGTACACCATTTTGTGTACAACATCTCACAGTACTTTCAAACTTTTTAAGGAAAGGAATGATTCCTGTGTGTGCTACTTCTCCTCCTCTGATCTTCGAATTAATCGCTCTGATTCTACCAGAGTTAATTCCGATACCTGCCCTCTGGGCAGTATAACGTCCAATAGCCATATCACTACTAAAAATGGAATTAAGAGTATCATCACTATCAACCAGAACGCAAGAAGCAAACTGACGGATAGGAGTTCTAACCCCAGCCATGACTGGCGTTGGGATATTGATTTTAAAAAGGGAGGTCGCATCGTAATATCTCCTTACGTAATACATTCTATCTTGTTTAGGATAGTTTGCAAATAATGTTGCCGCAATCATCATATACATATGTTGCGGAGTTTCAAACAACTGTCCTGTAGAACGATCCTGACACAAATACTTGTCAACAATCTGTCTCAGTCCTGCGTAAGTAAAGTTTTCATCACGGTTGCGTTTAATATATTTGTCAAGTGTAGCAAGTTCTTCTTCACTATACTTGTCAAGAATTTCAGCATCATAAACACCACGTTCAATATTAAGTTTAATCATGTCATGTAACGTTTTGTTTTCGAAGCCACCATAAACATCTTTATATGTTGCGTACAATAAAAGTCTTGCCGCTACATACTGATAGTTTGGATTTTCTAAACTAATTAAGTCGTTTGCAGACTTAACCATAATGTCTTGTATTTCTCTTGAAGTCATGCCATCATAAAACTGTATGTGTGAACTCATTTCAACTTGCGACGAACTAACGCCTGGTAAATTTTCACAGGCAAATTCTACTACTTTATGGATTTTATTGACGTCTAAAGGTTCGCTTGTACCGTCCCTTTTTACAATGTTGATGTTTGTTCCGTTTGACATTCTGACTTCCTTCTAATATGTTGTTACACAAAAAATATTTAGTTTAGCACAGGCATCTGATGTATCTTTTGTGACACCCAGTTGCTTGGTACCTCACTGCGACTATAAACACGGACAGCATATGGTTGTAAAATTTTATCATCTACAGCCAAAAGCATAAAGGTTTCTTTACTTTTGTTATCCGTACTAATATGTATCTCAAATCCACTCTTACTAAACCGTTCAGTTAATTGTAAAGTATAGCATAATCCTAATAAAATGCAAGTCTCAGTATAGCCATTTTCTTTAATAAGTTCCCAAGGACCTAACCATGTCTTAGGATTCCACTTATCCACAGCCTTAGAGTTCCTTACAGGTGCTTTGGTGTACACTTGCATTGCTTCTATAAATGGATTGTCAGAATATTCAAGGCGCTCTCTGATCTGTCGCCATGCCCTTAATCTATCTTCATATACTTCTGAAAACATTTATGCTTCGTTAATTTTTAATTGATACTCTGTATGTTAATTTAGCATTCTCACTTGATACTGTGTTCTTCATTCTGATACCAACTGTGTCATTGACTGTGTCAGTATTAATATCAAATAATTGTGCTTTAAGTTCCATTGTTGTTGAGAAACTGCTTTCGCCGTTGTAATCATATGTATCACTGTATGTTACTGTATTAGTATCCTTGTTAATGATACATTCAAATCTACCTTGACGCATTGCATTTACTTGATTACTTTTAAATTGATAATCAATTATATAAGTTCTTGTAAAGTCTCCAGGTAAATGGAATATTGTTGTGAATGCATTTTGCTGACCTAATGAAATGCTATTACTAAAACTGTAGTCGGAATGAATAGGTCCTTCAATTTCTGAAATGTAAGGCGTAGTATTTGTAAAAGCAGTATCCAATGATAGTTCTCTTGTTCTTTGGAACCAATCACCTGTGCTTATATTGTTGTCTTGTGTGCTTTTAATAATAGTATATGCAACTGCAACACTGGTACCACCATTGTTACCTACACCACTAAACTTGTTACATGAACTTTTGTTAAACTGTCCTGTTTGAAATATAATTGCATTTCTATCTATGTCTTCAAAAGTAGAACTTTCAAATACATTTTTTTGTGGACCTGTCTGTTGTCCTTGTGATCCTATTACAGTGTTTTCACCAAACCATACTCCATAGCCAAGTAAACTAAATCTACAATTATTAAAGACATTGTTTATAATGTCATCGTCTGCTTTGACACCATGTCCGAAACCTGTAATAGTTACATCTCTAAATGTATTATTAAAACAGCCAACCACTGAACTTAAATTATTCATGTTCACAGCAATACTATTTGCAGTTATACCTGTGCCTGAAGTCCAGCCACCTTTGATTATTAAATCTTTAAACAAACTATCTTTACAACTAACAAGATTCAATCCATTAAAACCTGTGCCTGTGTGTTCAAGTGTTAAACCTTGCAATGTAATATTCTGTGCTTGGTTCAATGATGTGCTTGATGAGTCATCTGCTGGATTACCAGGAGTACTAATACTATTCACTGTAGTAAAGATAGGAAAGTCTCCTGTTTGTCTAATAATAGTTTTGCCTTTACCTGCACCAATTAAAGATACATATGGTGGCAAATAAATTTGTTGATTAATAACATATGTACCTGCTTCAAGAATAAGTTTAACTCTACTTAAAGTTGTACCTTTAGTTGATGTGTTAATATAAAGTTGATCAATTGCTCTTTGTAAAACTATTGTGTGATCTGATCCATCACCTGTTCCACCAAAAGAACGAATACTTACAGTATCATCAAGTCTATCTTGTAATGTTCTTTTGATAGGTCCACTTACACTTGCACCTGTTTGAACTGTAGTTCCTGATTCGTATGTGTATTGATCTGCAAGTGTGAATAAGTTATCATTTTCTGTAAGAATCTTTGTGTTACCTACAGCAGGAGCACCTTCTGATACAGCACCATTACCTATGAATAGTTCTTGTGCATCAACTGCCCAGCCAAATTCTCCACCTGCAAGTTGCGGAATACCCGATCCTTGGTTTTTCTGTCCTCTACGAACTTGAATACGTGAAATTTGTACTACAGCCACTTAATTACTCCTAATTTGTTAATAGTATTTATGCGAACTTATCGTAATACAAGTAGACTCTATCCCACCATTTAGATTCCCAATGCTTAAATTCTTCTGGTGTAAGGTCAAATTGTTGGTATTGTAAGTCTCTGCTACACATAAAAACATGGCCTTCTTTAATGTCTGTGCCGAACACTTCATTATGTGCTAATGCATAAGCAACCAACTGTAGGTAGTAATCTTCTACCCATTCTTTCTTCTTAGGTTTGTTAGTTTGTTTAAAGTCCATAATTGCAGGCTGTCCTTTATACTGCCCTACAAGGTCAGTAGTTCCTGCGTAAATTTTAGGGTGAAATAAGTTTACTTCACTACCCCATATTTCATCTACATCTTTTAGTGCATTTTCTTTTACTTGCGTGGCCATTAGATGTGCCTGTTTAGCATATGGATTGCCACCAGGTGTAGGCCATTGCCCAAACTCTACATAATCTTCAAGATACTTGTGCATACGTGTTCCAACACTTGCGGCCTCTGTAACTATTTCCTGTGCCTTTTGTTCTCCAACACGTTTCTTCCAAGCAATAAGATGAGTCTTATCTTTTGTTTTATCAAGGATAGTTGTTACACTTGCGACAGCATTGCCGTCAGGACAAGCATACAATCTTTTACCGTCTACATTTTTACGTTTAATTTCTTCGTACTGATATCGTTCTGTTATTAATGACAAAATTATTTCCTTTTATATTCTATATCGTAAACGACAGTGCGTCGAATACTATCCGTAGGATATACACCATGCCACACTCTCCCATCAAGACAAACTACTCCGCCTGCCATACTTGGAAAGTGTTGTGGGTGCTGATATCCATCTGCTTCTGGCATTAATGAAAATAGCATACCGTTAAATTTATTTTTTGTATTATGATATACAGGTACATCATCTAAATGTATAACAGCACTAAAAGTATTTTTATTCATATCGCCTTGATGTACATGAAGTCCTTGGTATCCACCTTTTTGGTAATAGATAATCCAGGACTCAATACATTTGAATTCGGTAATATTTTTAAATGCAAGTTGTTGTTCAAGCCATTCAAAAAAACGTTCTTGAATTTTTTGGTAGTCTTGATTGTCTTTTGGTATGTAGATTTGTTCGCCATCTACCGTGGTAGTGCCGGTGCTTTCATCATCCGCAATAATCTTATCAAACAATACTTCAAATTCTTTATATTGAGGATAGTGATTATGCCACGTCCATTGATTAACAACTTCTTTATAATTTTCCATTTCAGACCTTTAATGTAACGTACATTATATAGTACTTACGTTATAAAGTCAAGTATTTTTTTAAGAGTGGTTTATTGCATTGCTGTTGCAGTTGCTGACTGTGCCATTTGGTCAACAGTATCATCTGCAGATGCATCTGGTTGTGCAGGTTGTTCGCCGCCCTTCATGGTAACACCTTCAGGATCAAAACTTGCTACAAGTTCTTTAATTTTTGGATCTTGATCGTATGCGGCTTTGAATGTATCTTGGGAATACTGTTCAGCACCCATGTTGTCCATGTAGCGATTAAGTTGTTCCCAAGTAATTTTTTCTACTTTGTTTTTTACGAGTAAATTTAAGATCTTCGTCAGATTGGGCGAGGCAGACTCAATTACTTTTTTTTTGAGTCACCTAATATTGTGCCTAAGCGTCTTGAGCGTTCAATTGACTCACGTTTTTCTCTGCCGGCTTCTTCTTCGCCGCCAGTTGCAGGAGCCGCCGCACCAAACTCATCTTCGCCTTCTACAGGGGCTTCTGCCTCTGCGTCTGCGTCAACTGTTGGTTCCATTTCTGGCTCTTCTGCTGGAGCCTCGTCACCCATTGTTTCAGGTGCACCTTCGCCTGTAAGAACGGCTACGCCGCCTGTTAGTGCGTCACGTGTTGTTTCAAGTGTTGTGAATAAACTTTCGAGTGCTGGTTTAACTGCACCGATAAATGCTTCTGATTGTTCTGAGCCCATTTCGTCTCTAATCTTATCGCCTATTTCAAGCATTGATTCAGTTTGCATTTCTGCTGTGTCTTCCATCCAGCCTGTAACTCTGTCGACCATATCTTTTGCCGCCATAACAAGTGTTGCTTCTTCTTCAGCACCTTCTTTGATTGAAGTTGCTTCATCTACATCACTTTCAATGATTGCTGATCTTTCGTCAATTGCCTTATTAATAACTTTTAGGAACATATTAGTTTTTTGATAAGCGTCATTATTAACAGCATCAAATGACTCGTTAGTTTCAATATCTGCAATTTTTGTTCTTAATTTGTTACGAGCATCTTGTAATTGCTCTGTGCTGAATGCATCAATGTTAATGCTTTCGCCGAAACGTTTTTCAAGGCTTTCATTTAAACCCTTGGCTGTAATTGGTTTTGTAAATTGACTAACTTTCATAATCTCTGTTCCTTTAACTATATTTATTTATCAAATAAGTAGTCTTCGATCTCCGCTTTGATCCGCCAACATTCGTCCATAGCAATATCAAATCTCATTCTCGCCATCTCTCTACGCATACGATCATCGCTGTTTTCTACCGTATGCTTATGAAATATAGCATCGTTGTAATACTTACTCAGTTTATTATCTAAGTATCTAATGTTATTTATCGCATGATGTTGATTACGGGCGGTGCAATGAGCAATGGCTAATGCTGTTGCTTTGCTGTGTGTATAGCCTATATGCGACTTATCAGTAAGATCAAACACATGATATCCATGTTTATTCTTGCGAACTACTGTATTTTTGATTCTAATGCTGTTACCCTTAACCACAGGGATAGGATTCTGCCCTAATTCAGCATCTAATATTTCTTCGAGTATTTTTACAAGTTCAGGGTTGGAATTCTTCATTTGCCATTACCAAAACATTTCCATTATTCACTACTTTACTTACAACAGCCTTACGTATAAGGTTCTCAATTACGAATTGTTCCCTATCTGTAAAACTATGCATAGGATAAACCTTAGTCCCCATTCCGTCAAGGACTTTTGCTTCTTCATTTGTTAGTGCTATTGTAAATTTGGATATAAGTTCGTTAAGTTTCATTTACATACCTGTCGCTAATTGCTTAATGATCGGTTCTAAATCTTTCTTATTGTGAACTGTTTTGATTGGCTCGCCTGGTTTTGGTTTTGGATTTTTAAGAGTGATCTCGTTACCTTTAACTGCATCAATCTCAAACTCTTGCTCTTTACCTTTTTGATCTGGCATTGGTAAATTGTTTCCAGGTTTTAATACTTGTTGGGCCATTTTCCCAACTGCTTTGTTTTGTACCTTTTGCATGGCTTTATTGGCAACACCCTTGACAGCGCCTTTGGCAAGTTTACCTGCCCCTTTTGCAACTGCTTTGCCCATTTGTGCTCCAACTCTACCTGCGGCTTTGACTCCTGCTCCTACTGCCTTGGCTCCAAGTCTGGCGGCACCCATTCCTATTTTGCCTGCCACTGCTCCAAGTGCTGGTAAGATTTCGTCTAATTGGTCTTCAGTGAGATGCGGATATCGTTCTTTGAGTCTTGCTCTCATTTGATCTTCAGTAAGTTGAAACTCGTTGTATCTCATTATCTGCTTCTCTTTCTTTTTCTAATCTTAGGTCTAATGTTTCTAAGATTACGTCTACCTGATTTATTAATTTTAGTTAGACGTTTTGTAAAGCCTCCTGCTCTCTTTGTTCTTTGGGCGGAAATATTCATTGCCGACCCTCTCTTAGCCTTCGCCTTCTTTATGTTAATACTACTTTTAACTCTCTTAGGTTTGTTACAAGTAGCCGGCGATGCTACAATTCTGCCTTTACGTGAACCCGATGTACAACGATATTTACGTACAAGTCTATTACCACGTCTACCAACGATCTGTAATGCACCCTCAGTTATTACTTCGTCTAATCTCATCTTCCTGTCTTAATCCTTTTTCTTGTAGTACCTGCTTTATTAAGTTTCTGTACTCTAATACTTGCTGGATTGACTCTTTTAGTTCTTCTTGCCTTACGTGCCATTCTTGACCCAAGTCTGGCTCTTGTCTTCTTCATGCGTATCTTTGCTTTTACATTAGGAGCGGCAAAGCATTGGCCAATTCTTGACACAATACGTCCTTTGCGTTGCCCTGATGTACAACGATACTTTCTAACTACTTTTTTCCCACTTCTTGCCCAAATCTGTTTTTCGACGAGTGGTGCGATAATTTCATCAATTTGCATAACACTTGTATTTAGTGTTTAAATGCTTAATTGAAATTAATAAGGATTACAATTATAGTGGATAAGAGTCCAGCAACGATTGTGCCGGAAGCGCCGATAATTACTTTGATCATGGATTTATTGCCATGAGTAATATCATTATGGATATGCTCTACTTTTTCTTCAATTTTAGAAAGTCTACTTTCTAAAACGTTATATCTTTGAGCACATAAATCAACGTGTGCTTCTAAGTTTTCTTTTTCAAGTGCAGTGGCTTTTGCCATCTTGTTCTCTCCATTGCTTGATGCTTATGCATCGTTTATCGTGCAAGGGGCCTATTAATGTACCTGTATTGAGATGTAAAGTTGCCTATTATGTTTTGTTCTTATATAATGTATTTATTAGTATGCTACTCAGCATTATCTGGTAATATAAAAATTATATTACACTGTTCAGGATCTGTTGTCTTAAACACATTGTTATTTATCTTTATAGTTTCTGTCAAGTTACCAACCATAGGAATAAGATCTAAGTCCTCTATAATCATAGCCTTGTTAAACTCTGCTACTGCTGTTTCAATACTAAAATTAAATGTCCATACTTTTTGTTTGCCTTTGTAATCACTGCCAAAGCCTAAGTCAGTAACGTCCACTGTTTCAACAACAGGTCCTTCATCATAGTAAGGATTGAAACGCATACTCAAACAATTAAAGAAACTCATAAAGTTTGCTTGTTGTAACACCAACTGTTTTTCTGTGCAGTTGTGTTTATGCTTTTTGGTTTCTGTAATATCCAAAAGTGTTTTGACTGTAATGTTCATGTATATACTTATCGGTCATAAAAAAAGGGCCCAGCAAAAACTGAGCCCTTTTAAACTTCGTATTAGTTAAAAACTAATTACGCAGGGTTTTGATCAAAGTCTGCAACAATAGCCATTGTTACACCTGTTACACCACGGTAGTCTGAACCTGCTGTAAGTGCACCAGTACCTTGAACTGCTACGTGAGCAACGTTTGCTGATGTATGATCTACACCTGCGATTGTTACTGCATCATCAGTACCTGCTGTTCCACCTGCCGCTAATGCAGAAACTGCTGAGTTTAAGTCAGCGATTGCTGTAGTAGTGATTGCAGTTTTTGATAAAGAAAGGATTCTTGTTCTTGGACCTAATCCGTTTCCTTCTACGACGTTAATGCCGTTTACTTTTGTTATTCCAGCCATTTTATTTCTCCTATATTAAAATAGAGATTGTCTTCTCTCTTATGACCCATCTTCATTACTCTATGAAGTTGTTAATATTATTTAGTCTATTTTGGAATAATTACTGTTTATGCTGTTGTTTTGCACGTTTTTCGAGTGCTCTAAGCATAGAAATAAAGGCAGGACCGCCTTTTACAATATTATCTATAGTTTTAATTGCAGGCATATATGCACGTACCATTTGTGGAGGTACTGGCTTACCTGCCAATGCAAGATCAATAAATTTCTTTGCAAGTATTAAATTACCTGTGCCAACAAGGTATCTATATAACGCAAGGTCTCTACCTTGTGTGCTGATGTCTGGTGTAGATACTGTTGGTTCTGGATCAGTTACTCTTGCTGTTTCAAGATCTCTTACTGCGGCAAGTTCTTCTACATATGATATTAAATCACTTGAACGCATCTTTGCTCTATAAGCAAATAATAATCTTGTAACAACTTTCTTTTTATCTGCTGTTGCTAAACTATTAATGTTAAAGATTTTTCTACGAACATCTTTGTAATCAGTGTTTGCAATACGCAAAGCATTTTCAATACCAACAAATACCTGTTGGTCATTCATTGTTGAAGCACGACCTGAACCAAGTGCTATCAAGTATCTGTTCATACCCATTACCGGCAATGTAGTTCTTACTCTCATTGCCATAGCACTCTTAGGATCTTTAAGTTTTTCCATTGCACTTTCGTCTCCAACAACAAAATATGCAAGGTTATATAGATCAGTTGCATACATTCTAAAATGTTTGTAACTATCTCTGTCTGTAGTTTTTTTGGCGTAGCCATGAGCAACCGGAGCAAACTGTGGATACCTTCTTAGGAGTTCTAATCCTAATAAACTAAGGTATAGGCGCTCACAACAATCAGTGTAAGTTAATACCCTTTGATTGTTTGAATCGCGAGTCATTCTCGCTTCGTGTAACTCCGCCAAAAATTCCATTATGCGTAGGCGCTTCTCTCACGTCCCTTAGGAGAATACTTGTCCATAAACAAGTCTTTCATCTCTTGTGGGTTTTTACCTTTAAGCATCAATTCCATTGTGTCAGATGTTTGTAAGTCTTTTGTAAACTGACGTTTTGTATTGATGTCGTAGTTTGCAGTTAAAAACATTTTTAACACTTGTGCCTGTGTAGCATTAATTTTATGTTTCTTCCCGTCATCTGTTACTACCATTTCAATTGGGTTTGGATTGCCTCTTGAATCTAATACTTTTCCAAGTTGTACAATCATCGGTTGTTCTTTGAAGTCTGGGTCTAAGTCAGCATTGTCATCATCTGCTTTGTCTGGACCACCAAGACCTAAGTCTCTCATATCGTCATCGATTTCGTGCATTTTCACGTCATCTAACATTTCTTTAAGTTTCATAGTTTGCTCCTATCTCATTTGTGCTCTGTTAGCCGCACTAAATCCTCTACGGTTAACAAGTTTCATATCGCCCTTAGGATCAGATAGCACAAAACCTTCACCTCCGGGTTGTCCATTAATTGTTGCAACAACATCACTATCTTGTTGATCAAGTTGTGAAATGATATTGTCCTTAACTTTCATTATGCCATTTAGTACGTCCCATATAGCACTGAAAGTATTAATGTTTTCTTTTACATAAGCAGTAATCTTTTCTTGTTTATTTCTGCTTACCTTTGAAGTAGACAGCCACTTTAAAAAGTCTCTGCCTAAATTATCTAATCCTGTATCTACTTTACTATTTACGTATGTGTAAAGGATGTTGGGAAAGTCAGACACTTGCATAGATTTAAGTTTTTCTTGATTAAGGAAACTGTCAATTGAACTTGCGTTTTTGCTTATTAATGCATCTAACTTCCCAACATTTGATTCATCGACCTTAGGGGTCTCTGAAATTGTTACAGGTGGAATAACAAATAATTCATTACCAACAAACATATCATATTGTTTTAATGGTCCTTCATTACCTTCTTCGTCAACCACCTTGTGTATTACTACACCCACTGAACTCTTGCCTATCTTTTCACCAATCTTACTGTCAGCCTTTACCATGTACTGTACGATTTGCGGTTTAAACATAAACATATCTTGTTCTCTATTTGGTGTATTAAAATAGAGCATATCTCCTTTGAAATATCCTCTAAAATTTTCTGGTGTTGCTTTCTCCATTACAGTGAAAGCCTTTTTCATATTAGCCGCCAGTGCTTCAAATCCTGCTTTCTTTTCAGGAACCTTTGCACCTGGACGATTTAAAAACATTTTTTCTACGTCTTCAGGACTTTTGTTTTTTCCATCATATCCTTTTGCAACAAATCCTCCTTTGTCGGTAAGCATAAACTTTCCATCTTCATCGCGTCCAAAAATGACTGCGGGAGATCCGTCCCATTTAATAGTAACCTTTTCTTTTCCGCCACTTGCTAACTCCTTCAGTTGGGCCAGGGCACGTTTTGCTCCTGCACTTCCTTGGAATATTACTAAATCTTCTGCGTGTTGAATTCTTGCATCCATACCTTCGCTAATTTTGTATTGTAGACTATCGTCTATTCTGCTTCTACCATCTGACTTGTTAAACATATCAATACCAACTTGCATCTTAAGAGGTCTAACTGATCTATCATTTGTAGCAGGTACCCACATTTTGCCATTCCATTGATACTGTATGCCAATGTGTTGTCCACTGTTAGAAGTAAAACTTGCTCCAGGTCTTAACTGGTTAGGTCTTTGAATAGGATCATTAGTTAACTTGGGTGGAGCATCTTGCTTAGGTTTGCTTACTGGTGCTGGATCTTTTTTTTGAAACTTGGTTCCTGACTTAGGCACTGCTTTAGCACCATCAACTGCTTTACCAACTGCGTCCTTTGCCGCACCAGCAGTATCGCCTACACTTCTTACAAGGTCAGTAAGTCCACCTGTTGCTTTTTTACCACCTGTACCTAACTTGCCAATCTCTCTACCTTTCTTGAAAGCCGCTTTGGCTTTAGAAAGTAAACCAGGCTCTTTCTCTCCAGGATTAGTAATCTGTTGAGTAGTAGTCTGATCCTTATACTTTACTGGAGCAGGTTGCTTAGGTGCTTCTACTTTAAAATCTCTAAACTTCATTTAACTTATCCATTGTTGTCCTAAACCATTCACGTTCTGTTTGTGTTGACTCAGGTAGTTTTAATCCATCTTTCTCAAAGTATTTCATTGCGTCATCGACCATTGCTTTGTAATTAGGATCGCTTTTAATTTTTGCAACGATAGTTTCTACACTATCAAGATCATCTGCTTTAGCATTATCACCTAACAGATACTGTGCTATTTCTGTAGGATCTTTTGAAACTGTTTTGTTTGTAATTCTATCTACAAGTCCTGTTTGACTGTTAAACTTGTAACCATGAAACTTTGCAATGCTTGATATAAGAACTGCTCTGTGCATTCCTTTGTAAGGAGTATCATCTCCTGAGCCTTTCATTGCAAACTTCATAAACTCTGGCTCACCAAACATTAAATCTAATTGAACAAAGCCATTCTTAACATCTCCTTTTATAGGAGCCTTGAAATGTACATTAATACCAGACTTTGCAATCCAGGCTCTGTCATCATCGTCTGGTGCGTTCTTGTCTTTCCATGCTTTTAATTTTGCTACAAGTTGATCCTTTGAAACTTCATCTTTGTTAACTGCAATATCCATATCTCCACTTGTACTTCTAATACCTGTTGATCCTAATTTATGATTAACAAGATCTATTCCAACAATTTTTTCTGCCCATTGTAAAGTAGGATCTACATCTGCTTGGTTGATACGTTGAGTGACAAGTGTACCGTCATCATTCTTAAAAACATTTCCGCCTTCTTTAAGAATCATTGCGTTTACTCTCTTGAACTTTTTGTACGCCACGTCTAAACTTCTTGGCGTCACCAGTTCTGATGCTGTTTATGAATCTTCTTTCAAGATCCAATGCTTCTTCACCTGGGTATGTTTCGTTTATACGAGCAAGTAAATTTACAGCACTTTCTATAATATTAGCGCCTGTAGTAGCAATAAAAGAATCAGTATCTCTATTCCTATGTAAATTATTCAACTCTTCGAGTATTGATCTGGTACGTTTTTTCATATTACAGTTTCCTTACTACTATTTATGGCTTTTGAACAATAAATACTATCGTAATGACAAGGGAGTATTAACATGGGACAGTATAACGCTAAAATCATGGCAGAATTTAATCCTCCACGCAAATGGGTTTTGGGTAGAGATTTGTCATACACAACAAAAGATCTTACAGTAGAAGAAATCAAAGCATTAAAAGGTGTGGGTGTCAAAGTTAAAAGAGAAACTAACAAGACAGAAACTATTACAGTGCCAACAGGATTTGTTACAGATTTAGCATCTGTTCCAAGAGCAATGTGGTGGGCAATAGCACCATTTGATGTAGCAAGAGCGGCAATCATACACGATTTATTATATAAAAGTATAAGACAATATCGTTGGAAGATGAAAGATAAGGAAGACAAAGACCTTATCAAAGCGGCAAAGATTGCTTCCGACAAGGTATTTTTGTTGGGTATGCGAGATGCAGATCCAAAGATTGCTGGTTGGAAAATCTATGCTTCATGGAAAGCAGTAGACTTGTTTGGTAACGGTTCAATCGTACCTAACAAAAATAATATCTAAGTGTGTGCGGGAAGTTTACCCGCATACATTACCATTGTAAAATAAACCATTTATTCTTTTCCCAATGTTCTTTTGAGAAACAAGCAAATGCTTTGTTATCAGGATACCACTGTTCTGCAATAACTCTGCCTTGATCACAGTTGTCAACTTGTCCTATAAGAACAGGTTGTTCGTAGTTATATCCTAACCATACAATAATCATAAATTTACTTAACATTTGGTACCTCACCTTTCTTTATAGGTTCTGGAGCAACTATTGTTTGCTCATCTTCAATTGACTCTGTTACCCAATCATGTATTTCTACAAATATATTATAGGCAAGCCAGCCAAACAATATTATTTCAAAACCATATGTTCTCATAGTAAACTCCCAGGTAGAGGTTCCTTCCATGTTCCGTGCTTATCATATTGCTTTTTGATGTTTCTCATGTTTGCTCCATGATGATTTTGCATTTCAAAAAACTTTTTGAGCATTTTATTATTAGGATCTAACCTTAGAACTTCACAGGTTAGAACTTCTTGAATATGCCAGTCCATTGCTTGTTTTGTACTTTGCATACCAACTCCTTTCAAAAAAAATGGAGCCTTCCCTAAGGTT
>Ga0163109_10000446_pt1 | contig 33290 bp, 41 predicted proteins | sample CRUFie1St13metaG_FD_108704 | JGI IMG/M metagenome (GOLD analysis project Ga0163109, IMG submission 108704) | Marine microbial communities from the Costa Rica Dome - CRUD Field 142mm St13 metaG | ecosystem: Environmental > Aquatic > Marine > Oceanic > Photic zone | place: Costa Rica: the Eastern...
ATTATTGATATCCTTTTGTTTTTTTGCTTTTTCAAAAAATACTTTGAAAATATGTTTTTTAATATTATCTCCTTGTATTTTTTTAAAAATATTGCTACTGAAATGATGAGATGATTGTATATTAAAAAAATATTTTGGTAAAGTAATTAAACTATTAAAATGAATATCTTCATGTTCCAAATATTTATGAATGAAATTATATATATTTTTTCCACTTGGATTTGATTTTAATTTTAATCCAATTGTTGATAAATTATTATCATTATTACATATGCTATTAATTATGTTATCTAAATTGTAAAAAGTAAATATATTATCATTCAAGTTATTTTCAATAGGATTTAATGTAGTATTCATTGCTTTTATGAATTTATCTTCATTAGTAAGCAAATAATTTGTGTAATTATTTTTATAATCGTTTATATCCTCTAATATATCTTTATTAACAAACTCAATATTAGAATCATCCTGGTATATTTTTCTTTTAAAAACACTTCCATAATACAACCATAGTGGTACATTATTATTTAATACACTAAAATGTAAAGGATTTTCTTTTGATAAATATTGAATATTTTCAATATTACCATTTTGATCTATTATTGAGAATGTTTCTCTCAATTTTTTAAAATTATAAATTAATTTTTCAACGTGTTTTTTTACTTTTGGTGTTCTGTCTTTTACCTTTATGTTTGATAGTATATCGTTTGCTAAATCTTCAATTTGTAATTGTATACCATAACGTTTTTCACTTTCAGTAACTTTTTCAACCTGTTCAATAAAACCTAAATCCATTCCTAATTCATTATTGTTAATTTCTTGTTCTAATTCCAAGTCAGGTTCAATATTTTCGTTTACATATGATAAATTGTTTCTATTATTATTTTCATATTGTTGCTCTTCTTCATCAGTTGGATCAATATTATTTTCATCATCATCCATTTGTTCATTGATTTTGTTTTGTTCACCTTCATCATTTTCTTTTTCTTCTTCACCTTTTTGTTCTTCATTAACATTTATTTGTTTATTTATTTGTTCATTAATTTCTATTTCATCATCTCGAATAACACCATAATTATTATTTGTAATAACAGGTTTATCACGTAATTCTATTTTTTCAATATTAAATTCTGGTTTAATTCCTGAATATTCAAAATCAATATAAATATATTTATTATCAGGATGAGTTTTAATTTCAATCATATCTTCATCATGGCTCATTATTTGTCCAGTTAATATAATTGGTAAATCTCCATTGAAATATATATTAATCCATTGACCGACAATTAAGTTATTTTGATTTACATATCCTTTTTTTTCAGCATGTTCTAATATAATTATTTGTTTAATAGATTTGTCTGCTACAATTCCATTTTCTAAATTTATTCTCTCTTTTTGTGTTTCATTTAAAATCTCAAAATAATTAGTGTCAATATATGTAATTAAAAATTTATTATTATGAAATTTTTCATTTGTAGGTGAAATAAACTTTATAATATCTCCGAGTTTTAATGACATAGAATTATTCATATTTTACTATACCATATCTGTAGAAATTTATTTAAAAAAATAAATTTAACTTGAAAATATTATTTTAAAAAAAAATTGATTTAATAAAAAAGAAAAATAATAATGCAAAAAGTAATTATGACACAAGTTTGCAATTTGATTCCCTCGCAATTTATGAATTATAACAAGGATAATAAACTTGTTAAAATTCATGAAGTAAAAAATGAAGAAAATGATACATTGTTTACACATATCAAGTATGTAAAAACTCTTTTGGATCTTGGTGAAGAACCAGAAGAATATTACAAACATTATCGTTGTGTAATATTAAATACAGAAGGTAAAGTTGTTGGTTTTGGTATTCCAAAATCAAGTGATTATGAAAATTTTAAGAATTCAAATGATGTTCAAGATTGTATTTTGGAAGAATTTGTAGAAGGTACAGCTATTCAATTATTTTACGATAAAACACAAAAAAAAATGTTTGATAAAAAACTAAACACACTAATACCAGAATGCGAACAAGAAAATAATATTGGTTGGACAATAAGTACACGTGGAAGTATTGGAGCAAAAAATTCATTTTATAAAACAGAAAATGTGTTCGATACTAAAAATTTCGCAAGCATGTTTGTTGAATGTGCACAAGAAGTTGAGCTTGATCTATCGAAACTTAATAAAAATATTTGTTATAATTTTGTTATCAAACATAAAGAAAATAGAATCGTAAATGTAATTAAAAATAATGAATTGTATTTCATTTCTGGATATAATATCCAATATGACGAAAAAACAAAACATTATACCATTAATGAAATGGATGATGATGAAACATTGAATATTAAACAATTCGAAAAAATAAAATATCCTGTTAAATTTGATAGTATTGATCAAGCATGTGATTGGGAAGACTTTGAAGCCATGTTTGGATTTAAAAGAGAGAGCATTTTCAATATCAATCTTTCAACTGAAACAGTCATTATGGGATTCGTTATAAAAAATGTTAAAACAAATGAACATACTAAGCTAAAAAATTGTACATTTGATACTATTCGTGAATTGAGAGGAAACCAACCAAAATTGGAATATCATTATTTGGAACTGCGTAAAAATAAAAAGGTAAAAGAATTTCTTCATTTGTTTCCAGAATACAATAGTGCATTCAGCAGCTATAATACAAAAGTTGTAGACTATACTAAGAATCTATATAAAAATTATGTAGATGCTTATATAACACATGATAAAGATAAAGAGGATATTTCATATGAAAATAAATTACATTTGGATGCAATTCATTATATTTATAGAACAGAATTGCGTGGAAATAATAAGTATGTACAATTAAACGATGTTATCCAATATGTAAATAATTTGCCACCACAAAAACTAATGTATAGTTTAAATTATAAAAAAAGAAAGTTAACGAAAGATTTGAATTAAATTAATAAACAAAACAAAAACAAAACAAAAACAAAACAAAAACAAAACAAAAATAAAACAAAAATAAAACAAAAATAAAACAAAACAAAAACAAAAACAAAACAAAAAACAATTACATGTTTTTTTATTTAATAATAAAAAAAACAATTAAAAGAAATTTATAATTATTATTATAGTTATGCTTATATTTTTACAATCGTTGTTTTTAAAAATTTCAAAGTTTTTTATTATAAAATTTATGTATACAATAAGTTATTTCCAAATTTTACTGGGTAATATATTTAAAAATGACAATATTAATGAAAATATTTGTGAAGTAATAAAGTCAGGAAAAGTTGATTCAAAAATGAATATTGATGTGTATACTTTATCAAGACTTGATGATAATTATGATATTTATGATTTTATTATATATAAAAAATATATTTCTAATAGAATTTATGGAAAAATAATAGACAAAAATAAAATAAATGAATTAAAAGAAGAAATTACACAAGACATGTTAATTAAACCAACAGAATATTTTATTAATATTGAATTAACGATTGAAGATTTGTTAGAACCATTTGAGATTTCATTAAAAACGCCTTTAAATTTTTATTTTAAAAATACAAAATTATTAACAAAAGAACATATTGTATATTTATTGTATCAAACACATAATTATATTTTAGAAAAAGATGTTCCGTATGAATTAGAAATAATGGATAATAAATATAATACTCTAAAATTAAATAATGATCAATATATGATTTACAAAGATGATAAATGGATTGTATGTTAATTAAATAAATTACTTTTTACTCATATGATAAATTAGTATTTACTCATATGATATATTATTGTGTTTTATATAATTTAAATCATCATCTAAAAATATATGTAATATTTTTTTTTCTGGTAGATTATACGTCTCAAAATCATCGTCATTAATCTTTAATAAATGTTTCATTAATACACGTGCACAATGTTTATGTGTAACGATTAATGGAAATTTATTTTCACTAAGTGTATATAATATGTCATTTTCATAATATGGTAAAAAACGTTGTAATACGTTTTCTTTTGATTCACCATTTTTAATAGTATCAAAGTAACAATTTTTATAAGCAGGATATTTTTTTGATCTTATGTCATTGATATTTTCTATATCAATAACAGGTGGTTTCATATAAAAATTATTTCTCATCATATCCGTAAATTTTTTTCCGTATTCATTGCGAATATATTCGCGTGGCATACCTTCTAATTTTCCATAATGTTTTTCATTTAATCTCCACGATGTGTATATATCAATATTTTTTTTTTCAAGATTATCTTTTATAATGTTTGATGTTTCAATTGCTCTATTTAATACCGATGAAAATATAACGTTTGGTTTAATATTTTGTTCATTTAATATTTCAGCAATTTTTTTTGCTTCATTTCTTCCTTTATCTGTTAACGGTATGTTTGTCCATCCAGTAAATTTACTATCATGATTCCATATTGATTGACCATGACGAATAAGTAGAAAAGAATTTTTTTTTAAATTATGTTTTAATTTATCATTTCTAAGCATTTAATAAATTTAAATATTAAAATAATAGATTATAAATGTAATTACAATTAAATTAATTGATACGTGATTGAAATTTTCTAAACAATTTAAGTCATATTTTGTACCCATAATTACATCCATTGTATCAATACCAAAATTTGTTTTAGGATTTAAATGATGTTGAGTGTGACAAAGAGGATTTTCAAAATAATAATTTATTACATGTGCTGAAGCATAAGTTAATGCCCATAAAAATAATACACTAAAGTTTATTAAATCTTTAATATTTAATATATAAAAAAGGAAATATAATGATAAACCTTCGTACCAAAAATTACCAATAAATTCCCCTATTAAATTAGTCCATTGTTTATTAATATTGGAATTATGATGTATTGTGTCATGAAAGTCAAATACATAGGTAAATATTTGTATTAATATATGATCAAAAGTTGTATCAGTTTTTCGATTGAAAAATTCTTTGTTACATTTTTTATAAAAATCTACAAAACATAAATAATGACTTAAATAATGAACATACCATCCCCAAAAAGAAACTAATGCTAAGGAAGAGAATAAAATAAAAATATATTTAGAATGATCCCATCTATATATGTATTTATAATCTTTTAAATAAATTATTATTAAGCATACAAATAGAGTAAAATAAAAATAGCGATTTATAAAAAAAGAATCATATATGTATTTTTTTCTTTTAAATAAACCATTTACAAACTTATTTTTTTTATATTTAATATTACAATCAATATTTAATGAATTTATTTTTTCAATATTTTCCATTATAACTAATAATGAAAAATATTATTTTATCTTTTATTTTACATTATTATTTTTATTTAATTAACGTTTGTTCATAAGTAAACCTTGTTTAAACATATCTTTATGAATAACACGTGTATTAAGGTTATTTTGGAATTCAAGGTTAATATGTTCTTGGGGATTATAAAATAAATGAGTTTCTCTTGCAGGTTGAATACCTCTAACTTCCCATGCAGGTGTTTCAACACGTGATTGTCTAACTAATGATTTGGTAGTTGGATACATATTAACTGCAGGTATTTCAGCGCTTGAATTATATGTTTTACATACATCATCACGATTTAATCTTTTTGTTAAACCAAATAAATCATTTTCAATAAAAATAGCGTTATTAGAAAAATTAGCACCCCATTTTTGTAATCGAATATGAGGATCTTCTTGGAATGGCATTTCAATACCATTACCAGGCACATTTAACATATAACGTCCTGTAAAGGTTTCTTCCGCTAATTGTTTTTCAACACGTACTTTATCATATTTATATCTTGTAAAAGCCATAATATATATAATATATATTATTTATATTATATATTATTTATTTAATTTATTTTAAAGGTCTTTGATCCTTTTCCATAACAAGCCCTTTTGGCATAATTAATGTATTTTTATTATAAAATCGAACAACTGGTAATGTAATATTTGTTCCTTTTATTGGTTGTGTTGGGTTTACTAAATTAGTTGCGTTGATACCAAATAATGATGATTCTACATCTACACTATTATTATATACAGATTGTGATTGTCTTGGTAATTGTGCAGGATTTAAACCGAAATCAGGTAAAAAAGTTTTATTATTAATTGAAAAATTTTCATTTAATCTATACAAACCAGAATTTTTATTAACACCTGTTTGTATCAAATAATTTTCTCTTGTATTATTATTTCTTGTTGAAGCCATAAATATATAATATATATATTTTATATATTTATTTTAAATAAATTTATTTTTTATATGGTTTATATTTAACACTATTTACTTTACCAAGCATTACAAGTTGATTTGAATCCATAACAGCAATACGCCCCAAACCTGCACAATCGTCGAAAGTTTCTAAATATAATGGTTGTTGTGGAATAAACTCTACTTCTGCTGTTTCACCTCTTTCCAAAAATGGAGGTTCATCTAATTTTTCATTTCCAGTTTTTTTCCCCATTTTCCAATGAATTTTATTCATTTTACATGCAGATTTGGCTGTTCTAACATGAACACATGGAGAAAAACCTGGCTTCAATTGTCCTGGATGTTCTTGAACAACTACTTGGGCAACAAAACTCTCTACAGGTTCTAAAATTTTATCCTTTTCTAAAGAAATAACATCTCCTACTTTTGGCATATTCATTTTATCTAAACCTTTAATATTTAATCCAACATTATCACCAGGTTTTGCATTTGGCCAACTTTTATGATGCATTTCGACACTAAATACTTTCAAACCATTAAGTCCTCTTGGAGCAATTCTACATACATCTCCTGCACTAATAATACCTTGTTCAACACGACCTGTAATAACATCACCAACACCCTTAATTTTATATATACCATTAATTGGAACACGTAAAGGTTTTTCAGGGTGACGTTTTGGTGGTTTAACAAGTTTTTCAAGAGCATCATATAATGTAAAACCTTCTACTACAGTTTCTTTGTTTAGATTAGCTTTCCAACCTTTATACCAAGATGCTTTTTCTGTTTTATTTACCAAATTTTCTCCTTGAAATCCAGAATAAGGAATGAATGGAACTTGTTTTGGTTTAAATCCTGCTTGTGTGATCATCTTTGTCATTTCTTCTTTAATTTCGTTAAATCTTGTTTCTGACCAATCAACTGCGTCCATCTTATTTACACCAACAATTAGTTTTTCAATACCCAATAAACCAAGTAATCGTGCATGTTGTCTTGTTTGGCCTTGTATTTCACCTGTAGAATGATCACCACGAGCAATTGCTGTTTCAAAACCTTCTGCGGGTACTAAAAGTAAAGCAACATCTGCTTGTCCAGCACCACTAATCATGTTTTTAACATAATCTCTATGACCAGGAGCATCTACAATTGTGTAATGATAACTATCAGTAAAAAATTCTTTTGTTGTACAATTAATTGTAACACCTCTTTCACGTTCTGCTTTATCTTTATCCATATAGTATGCAAAAGCGAAAGAACTCTTTCCTTGTGCATCTGCCTCAGCTTGTAATTTAGACATTTCACGCTCTGAAATACCTCCCAACTTAAAAATAAGGTGACCAGTAGTTGTAGATTTACCAGCATCTACATGACCACAAACTACCAATGAAATATGCTGCTTTGCTTGTTCTTGTTCCTGTGCCAATGCTGCCATATTATAACATATTATCATCACAATCTTTTAAATCGTTTTAAATATTATATTGTAATATATAACATGTTTTGATCACGAATAATACTTATATTAAATTTTTTTGAATCATTGAAAATAATAGTTTCGCGTAATGTTTTTGGTATTAAATAATATATTGTATTATACAATATTTTAAAACAATTTGTTTTATCAATTATAATAATATTTTCTAGCAAATACGTATATCTTGGATATAGAAATTCTATAAAACGCTTTGACTGACTTATTTGTGCTGCATGTTTTAACCCAAAATTATAACTATTGAATAACCAAATCCATTTTTTTTCTTTTTTTATACAATCTTCTAATTCATAATGAAGGTGAGTTATTATTCCATCTGTATCATCATAATGAATTGCTTCGCTTGGACATGTGTAATAATAAATATATTCATCTGTTTCAAGAACTTTATGAAATGAATGGCAATCTTTTTGGTATTTACACAATGGACAAAATTTATATTCATATTCATTAAGATCTATTACATAATCCATGTTTATAAATAATTATTTATAATAATAAATTTTAATTAAATCATATTATTTATTAATTAAAATCAATTTTAATTTATTTAATTTATATTTAATTTATATTTAATTTATATTTATTAAATAAATTAAGTTTACTAGTTTTCGTCTAATAACATAACAGCCATTGCAGCATAGTTATGTAAATCAATTAATGTATCACGTAATGATTCATTATTAACTAAATGTACACCATTTTTTGTAACTGATGATAAACGTTGAATTTTATCACCAATTCTAACAATTACGCCAACAGGACCGTATTTAGCAAAAGCATCTCCATAGTCTTTATTTTTTTTTAGAAATAATTCAAACGCTTCGGTATGTACTTTAAAATATTCCATTTCTCTGGTTTCTTTTTCTTCAATTTCTTCATTCTTTTCGACAGGTATAATATCTAATTTATTAAAAACTGACATAATAATATTATACTATTATTCTTTAATTCGTTTTTAAATATCCTTAATAAGGATAATTAAAAGCTTTTGACGAGGTTCGAACTCGTGATCTTCAGTTTACAAGACTGACGCCTTACCACTTGGCCACAAAAGCCCTTCCACCATATTAATCTATATTATATACTTTAAGTATTTTTAAACAATATTCATATTTTTCATAAAAGACAATAAAAGAAAATACAAAAAAGCAAATATTACACTTTTTAAAATATATCCATTCAAATTCATATTACCATCACCATGAAAAGCAAATTTAAAACTACGCGTAAACCAATTATTAATTACAGGCAAATGAAACAAAAAATATAACAATCCAATTATAATTGGAATTTGCATTTCTTCATATAAATATTGTAACGATGTTGTACGGTTATCTTCTTTGCGTTTTTTTTCTTTAATATTTTCCATACTTTCATAGTCTTCAATATAATTATTATTTTGTGGAACATAATTAGCGGTTGTTTGTATATCTTGACGATTAGACATTTGAGGAATATCTCGTGATGGTAATCCTAATACATCGCTTTGAGAAGCAATTTGTTCCATTGATTTTAATATATTAGATATATCGCCATCATCTGTAGGTGGGGTATTTTGTACAACTTGATTCATTTGAGGTTTATTACTTGACAATGAATTAACAATATCATTATAATTTAATTTTGCTTCTTCTTGCATACTTGTTTGAGGTACACTTTGTACTTCATTAATATTTAAATTAATATTTTGTTGAACAGGTTGATTTCCTAAACTACTAGGTAGATCGTTGATATTTGTTGTGTTTAAATCAGCCATTTATTCTTTAATTTAATATAAAATAAAGATTATATAACATTTACGCATAACTAATAACATCTTTGGTACATTTTGTTTGTTCTAATTTATAACTATAACAATTTTTATCATGTTTAATAACAGCATCTTTTATTTCATCATATGGTGCTGCATATTTAATAATACAATTTTTTCCTTTACACACATTTCTAAATAAAGCAGCTAATCCAATCCCGAGAATTATTGAAATTATTATTTTACCATTTTCAGAAAATAGTTTTTTAACTAAACTCATATAATAACTTTATATTTTGTTTTATAATTAATATGTTATAATGTGTAAAATTCTAAATTGTAATTTTATTATTTTAAATAAAAATTGATATAGAAATTATTATTTAAAATAAATTAATAATTAATAATAATGCGTATTGTTACCAAGCCAAAACAATTTAGAACAGATATTGTAAAACACATTGATAGTATGATTGATGAACCTACATTTGCTAGAAATTTAGAAATTGGAATATTTAATGGAACAATACAAGAAGCAAAAAGATTAAAAGTAATAACAAAATGGTCAAATACTTATTTTGTTGAATTATATTTAACACGTCTTAGAAGTATGTTAAATAATATTAATAATCCATATATTATGAATGAAATACAAAATAAAACATTAAAACCAGAAATAATGGCATTTATGACTCATCAAGAACTTGATCCGGAACGTTGGAAACCATTTATTGAAGCTAAAATTAAACGTGATAAAGTTAAATATGAAACAAAAATTGTTGCTGCAACAGATTCATTTAAATGTAGAAAATGTAAATCTACAGAATGTACTTATTATCAAATGCAGACTCGTTCTGCAGATGAACCAATGACAACATTTGTTTCTTGTATTAATTGTGGTAATAGATGGAAATGTTAATTAGGTTTAACTTTCTATAATATCTATCTTTTTTATCATTTCTACAAAAGTATAATATGAAAAACATATCATTATTGTAAATAAAAATAAATAAAATAATATAAAATTTTTTTTAAAGTTGAATATTCCTTCTTCGTTTAGTGAAAAATAATATTTACGAATATAATACACACATATTCCTGAAAAGAAAATATTAGGCAACCAATGATCAGTATTTTCAATAAAATTAAGATCACCACAATTATATTTTGTATTAAATATAATATCACATATATCAGGAAAAATATTAGTGTTAATATCTTTATGATGTTTTGTATGATAGTTATTAATTCGTAAAAATGTATAATTTACAAAATGTACTGTTGAATAAAATAAAAATAAATAAAAAAATATAAATGGATCATAAATGTAATTAATATGATCTACATTATTTAAACCACTTACGAATACAACGGCCATCATTATTCCTAAAAATTCCATTATTACTTCTTGATAAATGCTGGAATAATCATCATGGTCATGATGATATATATGTATAAAGTAAAAAAATAATGACAATGGAACATGATAAAACATATGACCAAAATATACGTAAATCAATCCTAATATCATAATTATATAACCAGAAATTAGCTTATCGGGAATTATTAAATATGTTATAATGAATAAAGCAATATATGTTTTATAATTAATAAATATAGATGTTTTAATAGCTTCTAATCTTTCTTTTATTGTATATTTGCTTGTATAACCACTATCATAATTAATAATATTTAAAAAATATGATTCTATATTTTTTGTAAATGTAATTAATTCCTTATTCATATAATTTATTACATTATAACAATTTTTTTTGTATTTAATTATTCGTTAAATACAAAAATATATTATTAATATAAACATTAATAATGGTATTTAATAATAATACAAATATTCCTATTAATGTTTTACATAAAAAACAACTTGTTAAATATTGTTTAGATAGTTTAAATAATTTGAAAACTCCTAATCATGTAATAGCATTTGTTATTAAAGCTTGTCATATGCTTACACCTGTTATGTTTTTTTTGATTTTCATGTTAGCTCCACCAGTGATTGCAGTTTTATCTTTATTACCTTTATTTGCAGCTTTGTGGTTATATTTATATTTTAACGGTTGTTTTATAACGACAGTTGAAAATAAATTAGATCCAGGTGGAATAAATATTATTGATCCTTATTTGTATTATTTAGGAGTTGAAATAACCGATAAAAATAGACATTATTATACATTACAAATAAGTGCCATATATTTTGCAATCGTTGCACCAATTTTATTTTATCGTTTATATTATTTCTTTTTCTGTAAATAATCTACAATATTTTATTAAGATTAATATATATGACTATTTATAATTTTATTCAACAACAAAGATTGACAACATCAATATTACTATATTTATGTATTATGGGTTTATTGATATATAGCAAACCCTCTTTTTTGTTTAATAATGATAATAGTATTAAACAGTTTGGTATAGGATATCAATCAAAAACTGTTTTACCATTATCAATAATGTCAATAATTACAGCAATATTATCATATTTAATAGTTTTGTATTACTTAAACTATGCAAAAATGAAATATTAATTTTTAGTTATTTTGTTATATAATTGAAATGCTAATATCCAAGCAAAATTAATCCATATGAAATAAGGAATATAATATTTATTTAATATTAGTGATTTTTTAAAACTGCCAAAAAAAGTAATAAAATATTTTATTCGAAATAATCCAAATATCCATAACATAGACAAATTTATTAAACTTTTAAATTTTTGTAGTTTTGTTCTACCATTTATTTTATTGTTATATTGAAAATTATATAACCATAAACCTTGTATTAATGATTCTATAGATGTTATTAATTTATTTTTGCTAATAAAATTTAGTGAATAATTTGATGTAAATATTTGCATGTTCATATTATACAATAAAAGATGCAAACATGGCCATATAATACCAAATATATATCCAGGTGGTTGCCATAATGCTTTTTCTTCATTTATATCAAAACGAGCACTATTGTTAATAGTGAATGGTAATGTTACTAAAAATGGTGAACTACTAATTATTATGTTTGTAATTGGTTTTAACATTTAAATATATTATCATAAAAATATTTAAATTGTTATAATTTATAATTTTAAATTATAATAATATTATATGACTTATGGGGCAAATTTAGTTGAACCAGGCGTACATTTTTTTTTTAATGAAACATTAAAAAAATGTAAGGAGTTTAAAGATAAATATTACAATTGGATCTATAATATATTCATGTTTACTGGTTTTTGTTTGATATTTTATTTAATATTAAGATATAAATATAAAAGTAAAATAGATATTCAAGAGCAAAAGCGTAAAGAATTACAAAAAGAAAAATATATTATTTCAAAAATAAGAAATTATCAATCAGAAAAGAAAATGAACAGTAATATAATTACTGGTTTACCAGAATATGAAAATGAATATAGTTTAATAGCAAGAAGACTTTATAATAATTATCATTAAATTAAAATTTCATATTTTATTCCGTGTTATATATATTATGGATCAAGATTTAATAGAAGCAATTGATAAGTATTATTCTTATAAATCAAAATATGAAGATGAATATAAGGAAAAAGTTGAAAAACTTAGAGTAAAATATGATAATGATGAAGATAAAAGTTTATTGATTGATAAAATTAAAGAAATTAATATGCCATGTGTTTTTTGTAAAAGAAAAGTAAATACTAATTTTATTAATAAAGATAATCATTTACTAATTATGTGTGGTGATAAAGAACGACCATGTAAAGATAAATTAAATATTTTAAAATCAAGATTTAAACATTTAAATAAGGTTATTTTTGAATTAAAAGATTTGATTGAAGAAATAAAAGAGGCAATAATTATTATAAAATTAGATTTAACATATAACATTAAAAATGAAGAAGAGGCTTTAAAAGAATTTAAAGAATTACATGATGACTTGAATATTTATACATCGATCTATATGGGAAAATTAAGACAAAAAATGCACATAGAAAACGATGATGAAAGAAATCATTTGATTGTAAATAAAATAAAAGAAATTGAAGAGTTTCAAAAACAAAGTATAAAAATTATAAATTTATACGAAAAAGAAAAAACACCTCAATTATTAAGTGATTATGCTGAAAATATTAAAGATTATCAAATGATTGAAAAAGAAAAATTACAAAATTTAATTTATAGTTTTCAAGAAGTATTCAATATCGAAAATGAGGATAGAAATGAATTAGAACATAACTTATATCAATCTAAAGTTCTATTTGAATTATACGATACAATTGTTGACGAAGATGCAAAAGTAGTAGAAAAAGAGAAAGACGGTCATGTGAATGATATAAATGAAAATAATAATTCATTTAATTTTTTGCGTGGTGGTAGCACTGATGATGAAATTCAAGAAGGTGGTGGTGTATTAGAAGAAATAGATATTGGACTAACATCAGTTACTGGAGGTACTATTCAACTAAAACCTAAAATAGGTGATAGTGATAGTGGTAGTGATAGTGGTAGTGATAGTGATAGTGATAATGATTAGTCAATAATGGAATATATTTAAAAATAATATAAACAAAAAAATAAAAAAATTAAAAATGATTTTATATTATTGAATATATATATAATGTTAAAATTTATTAATATATATATATTTTTGGCTAGTTTTTTTATAGGATTATTTTTTGTATATATGTTAGGAAGTGATAGAAAAATAATTTATGCATATCCTTCACCTGATACATATAATGATATAATTATTAAAGACGATGCTGATAATTGTTATAAATATAAACAAGAAGAAGTAGATTGTGAAAAAAATAAAGACAAAATAAAATCTTTTCCCATTCAACATTTATCAACAGAAAAAGAAATAGAAGCACCTAAATTTTTAGGTCTATTCTAAAAAAAGTATTTGTCTATTATTTTCACGTATTATTTTTATATAAATTAATGATTTATATTATAGTATTAATTTATAGAAATGTTAAAAATATTTTTATTAGCACTTCTTGTTAGAACTACCAATTCTTATTTGAATATTTTTAGTTTAACAAATTTTAAATTAAATTCGATTGAAATCTTTTCGAATGTTTTACCAAAAGTTGATATTTTTGGACATAAAATTTTAGAACAAAATAAATTAATCATAGAAAAAATAATAGAAAATGATGGAATATCTTTAGAAATAAAAAAACAAATAATTTTAGATATAGTTAGATTAACAAAAATGGGAGATGATTTTGGTAGTATTGTATTACAAAATTATGAACATTATATTAATCATATAATATAATAATATATATATGGATAACCAAAAAAAATTATTGTTATTAACTGTTAAATTATCTATTTTTATTCAAATTATAACTGGCGTTATACAAATTAATGGTTTATTATTTCCATTAAATGAAAAAGATTTGATATTAAGAGATATATTATGGATTGAAAGTATTTCACAGATTATTGAATTTATATTTTACATTTACATTGCTACTTACATTGTATCAATCGATTTAAATTCTGTTACTCCAAAAAGATATATGGATTGGGTATTATCTACACCAATTATGCTAATATCTACAATAATGTATTTTGATTACACAAAAAAACGCAAAGAAGATAATGTACAAAAATATCGTGCAATAGATTTTTTTTATGATAATAAAAAAAATATTATAAATATAGTTATTTACAATGCGCTGATGTTATTATTTGGATTTTTAGGTGAAACTAATATTTTACCAAAATACATTGCAATTCCTACAGGATTTTATTTTTTTATTAAATCGTTTTATATAATTTATGAAGATTATGCTTACGTAAAAAATACAACACCTATTAATAAATTACTATTTAATTACATGTTTTTTATATGGGCGTTGTATGGTGTTGCTGCATTATTTCCATTATTACAAAAAAATATTTCATATAATATTTTAGATATATTTTCAAAGAACTTTTATGGTCTTTTTATTTTTTATAAAATATATAATTTACAAAATTAAAATGTTTTATGATTTTTAATCCATTTAAATGCAAAACCAGGAAATCTTTTAATATAATTCATGTACAATATATAATCACTATTTTGTCTTTCATTATAAATAATCATTATTTTATGATTTTCAATAATATATTTTATTTCTTTTAAACATTTATTGAAATTTACTAATTTTGTATTATCAAATTCATATATAACTGTTTGTAATTCATAAGGTAATTGAAACATTTTTTTTATTGATTTAATAACTACATATTATTAAATCAATTTTTTTATTATTAAATTTTTTTATAAATATCTACGTATTGATTTATTACATTACTCAAATCATCCACTAAATATTTTTCACATATTTTATTTACAACGTTGTTTATTTCTTCCAATTTCTCATCAACTTCCCTTATAGATATTTTTTTTATAATAACGTTAACATCCTTTGCGTGGAAATATTTCAATGGATATTGTATTTTTATCTCTCTATTTTTATTATCAATAATTTTTATAGCATATTTTTTTTTCATTTCTTTTTCATACAATTCTCTTGTCAAATATTCTTCTATATGTATTAATTTACCTTCTATAACACCATGACTTTCATATAGAATAATTGGGAATCCGTTTCTATTTCTTAAATCATATTTATCAAGCCGAGTATTTGGGGGATAATAATTATAATCGCCTTCATAATTAATACGCACCATTTTACCTATATGTTTGGTATAATCTTCATCTATAGGGGACCACATCTTCTTTTTATATTTTATTACAGACATTCACCTGACATATCAAATCAATTTTTATATTAATCTTCATCAGAATAAATATACATTTCTTCTTCAAGTTCTTCATCATTATCTTCATATTCCTCTTCATCATCATCACTATTAACATCATCCATTATAAGTTCTTCACTATCTTCTACAATAAAACCATCTTTAAGATATCCTTCTTCGGTTTTCATTTCAGCTGGAATATTGTCTAGTTCATCTTCTTCACTACTGTCATCTGAGCCTAAATCTTCAAAACCTCCAAACAATATTTCATATATTTCATTCCACATTTCTAATGTTAAATCTATAATATCTTCTGTATTGTTTTTACAAGCTATTAATGCACAATTTCCAAAAAATAATGTTTCATCAACAGGAGGTGGAAAATCATATTTATTTTCTGTATTTGCACGTCCTTCAACTTTACCATATAAGTGAATATCAAAAATACAATCTTTATGTTCTACTTCCCATATTGCTTCTTCAAAACCTTCACTTTTTCGAAAACCACATAATTTACTTATTTTATTTATATCAAGTTCTTTAATATTACTAGAAACTTGCTTTAAATTGCTATTTTTTTCAACAATAATTATACTAGTCATGTCTTATTGTAGATAATATAAAATAAAGGTTTAAATACTTTATGTATATTATAACATTGTGAATGAAATTATATATTGAAAATTTAAAATTAACAAATAAAAAAATATTTGAAGAATTAATTTCAAAATATTTATTTAAAAAGCATAATAGTATTGAAATTTATACTGATAACGGTGTTTTTAAAGTAGAAAACGAAAAAATATATAAAATTGATTTTATTGATGGAGAAATTATACGCATGAATAATTATATTCCTCATGGTAATTTGATATTTGATAAAACTATAGTAAAAAAAAGACAGGAATATGTTTCTTGTATACCAAACAATAATATAATTATTCAAAAAATAATTTATCGATTACAGTTACGACCAAAATCACCTTTTAATTGTATTATAGAATATGATATTGAAAAAGATTGTATTTATGATATTTATTTTCAATTACATGAAAAACATGCTGCATATAGTTATGCTGATTTGGATAATGAATTTATTAAAGAAGATTTAATCTCGTTTATAAATGAAATGAACTAATCTAAATATATTTTAATTAACATGCTTTGGACAATTCAAATAGTATTTTTTTCAATTATAATAATTTTTTTATTACATTATTTATTTGATTTTTTAACAATAAATATGAAGATAAAAATATTTAATACAATTGATGAAGTTACAGAAAATAGCAATATAAACAATAATTTGATAATAGAACAAAATGTTGATTTATTAAAAGAAAGTATTCAGCAATTAAATCAAAATAATTTATTACATACAAATTTACAAATACAAAATCAAGAAGTTTTTGGACAAGAAAAAAAGGTGATAGTTGAAAATAATATAATTAGTGAAAATGATATGAGAAATGAATTATCAAAATTAATAAATAGTGAATTAGATACACAAAATAATTATAATAATTTTAATAATAATAATTCTAATAATAATAATTCTAATAATAATTCTAATAATAATTCTACCCTTATAAGTGAACTCCCCTTATAAATCAAGTAGTAAATGATTAAGTAATTATAATATAATATAAAGCATTATTTTATAATTAATTATAAATGATTACTATTTTAGAGTATGTATGGATTGGTGGAAAAGGAGAATTACGTAGTAAAATTAAAGTAATAAATCGTCGTTATAATTATAGAGATATTTGTGATAATACTGAAATAAGACCTTATTTTATAGAAAATTTTAAATGGAATTATGACGGAAGTTCTACTGAACAAGCAAATGGTGATGATTCAGAAATAACTTTAAATCCTGTACGATTATTTTATAACCCTGATACATATAATATTAGACATATTGATTATAATAGTTTTATTTTATTGTGTGATACATATTGTTCAAATGGTGAACCTGCTAAATATAATAACAGAAAACATGCAAAAGAAATTTTTGATAAAGACTTATCGCAAAAACCTTGGTTTGGTTTAGAGCAAGAATATTTCTTAATGAATTCAAATACGCGTAAACCAATTTATTTTAATGGTAGAACAAAACAAGGACAATTTTACTGTAGTGTTGGAAATAACAATGCTTTTGGTAGAAATATAGCTGAAGAACATTTACAAAAATGTATAACAGCTGGTATTAAAATTAGCGGAATAAATGCTGAAGTTGCTCCAGGACAATGGGAGTTTCAAATAGGTATCTGTGAAGGAATTGAAGCAGGTGACCATATGATTGTTGCCAGATATTTGTTGGAAAAAATAACTGAGAATTATGATGCATATGTTGATTATGAACCTAAACCTCTTGAAGGAGATTGGAATGGTTCTGGATGTCATACAAATTATAGTACACTAAATATGCGTGAAGGTTGTGAAGACATAACAGGATTAGAATTTATTCAAGAAGCAATTGAAAAATTATCATTAAAACATGATGAACACATGGCTGTTTATGGAACAGGAAATGAAAAAAGAATGACAGGTAAACATGAAACAGCAAGTTACGATAAATTTTCTCATGGTATTGCAAATCGAGGAGCTTCTGTAAGAATAGGAAATGAAACATATAAAAATGAAAAAGGATATTTTGAAGACAGGCGTCCTAGTTCTAACTGCGACCCATATCTGGTTACTTCAAAAATTTTTGAAACAACATGTCTTTAAAATGAAAAATAATATTAATATACTATATTATTAATGAATGAAATAATAGTATGGATTTCAATTATATTATTAATATTATCATCACATTACATATTAAAATATACATTTATTAAGTATATTATTGGAATAGTATTTTTGATTAGTTTTTTTTATATATTAAAGAAAAAGTCATTTAACGATATTTTTGATTTAAAAACTAGTGTTGTTTTTTTGGGATTTTTTTTAGTTTTATGGGGAATTGATAATAATAATAATATTATTAATAAATATATTGTACCTTTTGTATTATTTTTAAATATATTATTTTTGATTACGATGTGTTATCCGTTTAAAACAATTCAAAATTTTATAACTTTATTAGGTTTTATTTATCTATTAATTACTTTTGATTATACTAAATGGAACGTGCAAAATATGAAATTAATAAATGTTGATTATACTTGGATTATTGCTAAAACAATAATTCTAAGTTATATGTATATATTTGATGATTGTGTAAAAGAAAAAATGAAAGCTTTGATAGTGTTATATACACCGTTATTATATCCATTAAATGAATATTTAATACATAGAACAATACATATATCGTTTGGTTTTCTTTATTACTTCTTATCTAATTAAAAATAATAAATAAAATATTTTTTATGTATTATTTAAAATTTATTTAATCTCACTTTTCCATAAATAATCACAATGACAACATAAGTACATATATTTCATGTCAACATCATTATATCTAATATAAATAACTTCTTTTTTTATTTTTTCATCTTCTTTATCATTGTTTGTAATACAATCTTTATTTGGACAATTTACATTATGAATATGAGGTAATGTAGGATCATATTTCGTATATTCATTTATTGCAGAAGTAATGAAATTTTTATTTGTTTCTGTATAATCTGTTAAGCACATAAATTCTTTATTTAAAATATTATCTTCATTTCCACATTTACGGCAGTAAAATAACAACTCATTATCATTTTCTTCATTTATTTTCATATAAAACATATTATCGCAAACATTGCAGAAATTCATTATTATTAATTATATATATAATGAATATAGTTTTTATATTTCAATTTTTGTAAGTATTATTTTACTAATATTTTATATGATTTTTTAAAATATTATTTTCGTCTAAAATAATATTTTTATGAATTATCTTCATTATTACTATTAACACTATTACTAATTTTAATATTATTATTATAATAATTTTCAATATCTTTACGTAATCCTTTATAATCAATTTGTATATTAGACATGTTGTATATTGAAACAGATATTATATGTTTTTTCCTATTTTCTTTCTTTGATTGTAATTCATTCATATATTCAATTATTTTTTCATATTTATTTTTAAAATTATTTTGAATTATTTCATAAAACATTAAAAATCGTTTTGGTAAAATTTTTTTGTTTTGTAATTCTAACACACAATACCTTAAATTTGAATATTTTATAATAGAATTATAACCTTCAAAATCAACATTCTGTTCTGTAATTCCTGGTTCATTTAATAATGGCTTATTATCTAATATCATACATAATGTTAATAAAACACTTTTAATATTTTGACATGAAGACCATTGCTCACCTTTCCATGTATTTAATATAGATATACATACTTTACCATTTCTATATAAATTTGGATGAAATCTTATTTTATCAAATGTGTTGTGAAAAATTACTTTTGGTGGTGAATATGGATAATTATATGGAAAATTAAATTCAAATAAATAATTACCAAAAGAAAAAGGTGTTTCCTCAGGACCACTTATTAAAGCATATCCAATCGTCATATCATTTTCATCATGCTTATAATAAATTCCTTGACTTTCAAGTGTTTCTTTATATATAGAACGCACATCTTTCAATAATCTTTGAGCATTTTCTCTTGGCATTACTTTTACATCATCATGTTGAATAGTAGTCATATAATTTATATAATGTTAGTTAATTTTATATTATTTTATTTTATATTATTTTATATATTAATAAAAAAAGTAGTATATAAAAATAATATTATTTATAAATTATATAAATGTATTCAAGAATTTTAAGCTTTGATAATTTTGACACAATCAATAATATAAAAAATATTCGATTAAATTCTATTAACCATTTGCAAGAAGTAAATATGAATTATTTTGAACATTTAAAATTTTCTTCGTTTTTAGGTTTACAATTTTTTATTGCTTCTCAAAAAGCATTTATACATGCATTAATACCTGGATTATTTACAACATCTTCAACTGATTATACTGAATCATTAAATAGAATATTACAAAAAAAAAATTTATAAATTAATATTTTAATTACCAACCCATTAATATTTTAATTACCAACCCATTAATATTTTAATTACCAACCCATTAATATTTTAATTACCAACCCGAATTGATTATTTGTTGTTTTGTACATAATTTTAAAAATTTAAACACATCAATACAATTTATATTATTTGAATCAAAATTATTGTTATTATATTGATTTATTTGTGTTGGTGTTAATTTATTTAATAAATTACTTGTATTATTTTTTTTTAAAATATAATATGGTACAGTACGTAAGTCCTCTTTAGGATAAAATTTCATATATAAACGTATAATATACCATTTTTGAAAATATGGCATTTCATTTATAAATAATATAGGCATATTTTTTTCTATTTTATTTCGTTTGTACCATTTCTGTATTTTTGTTACCTTTTCGTTAATTATATTATTTTTATAATTACGAATATCTTTATTTATTGGAGGCAAAGTAAAATCAAATGAATATATATATTTTATTACATCGCAATTTATCATTTTGATAATTATATCAATAATTTTTTTTTTATATTTTTTTTAATATTTTTTTATAATAATCAATTTTTTTTAAATTTACATTATCATATTTATTATGCTGTAAAAATATTTTATCAATCAATTATTTTAACATGTAACATCATGTTAAAATAAAAATTAATATTTTAAAAAATTGATTTAAGTATTATATAATATTTGTATATAATATTTACATGAAAAAATCTACGAATACGGAATTGTTTTTAAATAAACATAAACTTCAAAAATCAAAAGATGGCAATACTAATGAAACATCTTTTACTCATACAAAATTCAAAAATGTAGATCTTAAAGTATTTCCTGCATCATATTATATTCCAAATGATAAATTAGATGTGTTTTATGGGCATTATATGGATGACTGTTTTATTAAAGGAAATGAATTTTATTTAACAGAGAAACAAATTTGTGATGAAGAATGCTCAGGACCAATTCTTGTAGATTTAGACTTTCGATATGACAAGAAAATTGAATCCAAACAACATTCGAAAGAAGATACAGAATCAATCATTGGTATATATTTGAATTCATTGAAAGAATTCTTTGTTTTTACAGAATCTACAAAATTTAACGTATATATTTTTGAAAAACCACATATTAATGTTGAACATAAAAACGATAATATTGTTGTAAAAGACGGTATACATATTTTAATAGATATACAATGTCATAGAAATATTCAAAACGAAATACGTAATGAAGTACTAAATAATATTCATGTTGTTTTAGATAAATTACCATTAAAAAATATAAATAAAGATGGTAATAGTAGTAATAAATATCATGATATTGTTGATGAAAGTATAAGTAGAATTTCAAAACCAAATAATTGGTGTTTGTATGGTAGTAGAAAACCTGGTAACGAAGCATACAAAATGATATACCATTATTCTATTACATATAAAGACAATGAATTTAATTTATTAGAAGAAAATGATATTACTGAATATTCTACAAATATTGATAAATTTAAAAAAATATCTGCTCGATATAGAGATAATTTAATTTTGGAAAAAACAGAAAAAGGAACTTTAATATGTGATAAAATTATTAATAAAAAATCAGTAAATGTAAATAATAATACTAATAATATTCGTGTAATTAGTATACATGAATTTTTAGCAATAGAAAATATTACAAGTATTGACGAATTACAACAAATAGTTAATAAACAAATGGATTGTGATTTAACAATTACAAATAATTACAATATGAAAGAAGCACATGATTATACAATGATATTACCTGATATTTATTATGATAGTCAACCTGAGTGGATTCGTGTTGGATGGGCACTTAAAAACACAGATGCACGTTTGTTTGGTACTTGGATGTTGTTTAGTGCAAAATCAACTAAATTTAATATTTGTGACATCAGTAAATATCGTCAGGAGTGGGAAGAATTTAATGTAGGTGAAGGTTGTTTGACAAGTAGATCAATTATTTATTGGGCTAAATCATATTATGAATCATATTATGATAAAGATGGTAAACCAACTGATGATAATGAATATGAAAAATTACGTACTTCATCAATAGACTATTATATTGAAAAAGCTATTGAAATACAACCTACTGGTGTAACAAATAATAATAATAATAAAGAAAAGAGAAAAGAAAAATATGGTTCAGATTTTGATATTGGATCTGTACTTTGGTGTATGTATAAGGATAATTATATTTGTGTTGATTACAAAGCCAATGAATGGTATGCGTATAAAAATAATCATTGGAAACCGGTAGCAGCTGAAGCAGAATTGTTAAAATTTTTATCAGAATCAATTCATGATTTATTTCAACAAAAAATAGTACAAACAGTACAAAAAATGTTTCATTTTGAAAGTGAAGATTCACAATTTTCACAATACGAAAGAAAAATTGGAAGAATACTTGAAATTTGTCATAAACTTAAAGACAATTCTAAAAAAAACTCGATTTTTAAAGAATCAAAACTTTTGTTTTATGATGATAAATTTTATGAAAATGCTGATAAAAATAATTATTTATTGTGTTTTAATAATGGTATATATGATTTTAAAAATAGTATATTTAGAAAAGGTTATCCTGATGATTATTTAACAAAAAGTACAAATATTGATTACATTCCTTATGAAAAAGCAATTGTTGAACATAAAAAACATTGTGAAGGTGTACGTAATTTTATTAGGCAAATATATCCTGTTGATGAATTACACGATTGGATATGGAATTTATTTGCTAGCCTATTAATTGGTGGAAATAAAATGCAAAAATTTTATATATTTATTGGTTGTGGATCTAATGGAAAAAGTTTGTTGTTGAGATTAATTGAATTAATGATGGGAGATTACTTTGGTGAACTTGATTGTTCAATTTTAACTCAAAAAGATAAACAACAAGGTCAAGCGACTCCTGAAGTAATGGCTTTACGTGGACTTAGAGTTACTGTTACTAATGAAATAGCTAAAGGCGCAGTAATGAATGAAGCAACCATGAAACAACTTACAGGTGGTACTGATAAGATTTCAGGTAGAGAGTTATATGGTAAACAAAAAATATGTTTTACACCACAGTTTAAACCAATTGTATTGACAAATAATCTTTATGATATTCGTTCAACTGATACAGGTACTTGGCGTAGAATAGATAAAATTGATCATCTATCTTATTTTACACCAAATCCGGTTGATAATGATCCACAACAACCATACCAATATAAAGTAGATTATGATTTGGAAGAAAAATATTTTGACAAATGGAAATTAATATTTATGTCAATGTTAGTAGATATAGCGAATAAAACAAAAGGAAAAGTTCCTTCTTGTAATATGGTAAAAGCTTCTACTGATGAATATCGTAATCAACAAGATCATATTGCAGAATTTATTAGCGAAAAAATAGTCGTTTCAAATGATGATAAACATTTTATTAAAAAGCGTGATCTTCAACAAGAATTTGATTGTTGGATGTTGGAAAATCATGGGAAAAAAATGCCAAAATTAACTAAAGAGTTAGGCACACGAATGGATGCAAAATTTGGAAAATACAACAAAAAATGGAAAAATGTTAAATTAATAATGGAAGAAGAAGATGATGAAAATTGATAATAAAAATATAGTAAATATTATAATATTTTTATTAGTATTTTATTTTTATTAGTATTTTATTATTTTACATGGTTGTATATGTTATCATAAAAATTAAAATTATTTACAATGTAGTTATAAATATCTTTCAACCAATATATGTAATCATTAAATGTAAAATATGGCAAAAATACAAGAAAAATATAATATATTATGAATGTTACACTTATATTTTTAATTTTTAATATAAAATTTACAATCAATAAACTGAAATATATTATTTCCAATAATGTTATTATGTAATTTCTTTCCCAAAATTGTGTTCCTTGATAAAATCCTTTTCTTCTTGATAATTCTTCTTCTCCTTCTGAATTATTATCAATATGTTTAATTTTTTTTTCAATATCTTTTTCAGTTTCTTTACTTTGTAGACACGATGCTATCATTAATCTATGTTCATCAACTAATGATCTATGAATTTTAATACTTCCTTTTACATATTTTTCTAAAATAGAATCTGGTTCTTTAATACAAATATCTGAACGTTTTAATTGATCATATGTTGATTGTACTAATGCTATATTGTCATCATAAGAATTTATGTTTGTATCTGTCATTTGTAGTATAATATTGAATGAGATATTAATTTAAAATATCTTATTCAATTACAAGTTCATAAGTTTATCTATCTTCTCTACATAAATTTGATTCAAAATCAAATGTAGTTCCATAAGTACAACATTCTGGACCAACACAGCTTCCCATATTTAAACCAGAACTTACTCCACTCGAAGTATTATGCTTAGGTTGTATGTATTTATTAAAATCTATATTTTGTCTTTTTGATATATCTAAACGCAAATATAGTAAATAGCTTATTGATAAACCAACAATTATTAATATAATTGGTCTTAATAATCCGGATGGCAAAATTTTCTTAACTTCTAAATAGCTTAATAACATGACAACAAAAAATGCTATAACTGCAACAAATACTAAGTAATAATATGCTATATATCTATCTTGATAATATTTGGTAATATCTCGATTTCTTTTAGAGTTATTTAATACATCTCTTAATTCTTTATAATCACCTTCAAAACGATCATGAACACCCATGTATATATTATGATAATCTCTATTTTGTTGATGAAGTATATCTCTTCTTACAAATCCCATAATATATTACGCAAATATCTTTTTTTTATATTTTATTTTAATAATACATCTTTATCATCTATTTTAGGTAAACATTTTGCTTGTACAGAATCATAAAACATTCCATCTGGACAACATTGGTTATTTCTACATAATTCAATTTTACAGCCATTTTTATCTTTACCTGAAGGTGAACCTTCACCATCTATTTCATCTTCTAAACCATCTACATTTACACCATCTTCTTCAGCAGTTTCTTCATCATCAAAATTTTTAGCTTTATCATTAGAAAAATCATATTTATCATAGTTATAATTATCTCTTTTTCTATGATCCATATAACCATTGAAAATTAATATGGTCATTACACTTACTAATATTAATATTAAAATATTAGTAGCAATGCTTGGTATTTTAACTGGCGCAAAATTTTGAATAGCATAAATTATATTTAATCCAAATAATAATAAAAATACATATTTCATTACATTTGCTAAACCATCATAATTTTTATAGTAATATGTATTAATATCTACTTCCTTTTGTGTATTCATTTCAATTGGTAATAAAAATTCTAATTTTCTTTGTAATTCGTGCTTATGTCTATTTAATTTATTTTCACGATTTAAAAGATTTCTATTTTTACATGCATAAACAGTTTTTAAACTATATTGGTCACCTGTTGAAAAATGTCCTACACCATTGCGAATACTACGTGTACGATGATTGATAATTTGTCTGGTACTTTCGCCGTTACTATAACCTCTATTATATTTTACTATACCAGGTCCATCAAAACGATAAGCAGAACTATGAGTTCCCCAACGTTGACTAATAACAGGATATTTGTGTACCGTTTGCCATCTGTCACTGTAAAGACCCATTTGCCAACCACTTGCTCGTGAAGCACATGTTTCTGTATGTATACCACATTTGTATCTATTATAAAGTACAATTGATTGTAAATCGGCTAAACTATAATTTCTTGGTAATTTAACAGCAATCCATTTTTTATATGTTCTGTTTGAAGTAGAATGGTACATATTATGATCAGTTATGTTACCATCTTTTAATTTATCTACAAGATGATGTTTACGCCATCCAGGGTGCTCATTTTGTGTATTTGTCCAAAAATGACATTGTGGCGCAATATTTTTATTATTTACCCAAATTTGTAATTCTCTAAAATTAGCCCAATCATTTTTTTTAGTTTGGACAAAAGATAAATAACGAAAATATGGCATAGGTTGACAAGGAGTATTGCCTAATACATCTTTTATTTGCTTAAACCATTTTGATCTTTCTCTTACATAAATATTAATTTTACCAATAACATCTTCGGTTTCTTCTTTCGATAATCCTTTCTTTTTTAAATAACTATATAATCTAAATTCTCCACTTTGAGATTTACTTATTTCTCTTTGAATTTCATCTAACATTCTTACTGTATAATTATTCATAGTATTTATATATATAATTTGAGAAAACAATCACAGTAATTTTAAAAAATCTTGTAAATCTATTAACTCTTTTTTTATATTTTCTCTTAATTCTTCTTTGTTATTGCTTCTATTATTAATTAAATCATCAATTAATTTTTTCTTTCCTTCATAATTTATTTCAAATTTTTTTAAATAATGTAATAAATAATTTTCATTTAATTTAAAGTCCTCTTTACTTATATCACGCTGTATTTTCACATGGGATATTTGTCTTTTTAAAGATTTCATATCTGTTATATAACTTAATGTATTCATAGTTTCACTTATGTTTCTCATTTCTGGTGAAATAGTTCCTATAATAAATGATATACAATTTCCTGTAAATGTATCTTTGAGTATTTTAGTTAGATTATTTTGCCTATATGGAATATAAGATTGTTTATTTTTGGATGCTCTTATACATTCTTTTAAAACTAAAATACTTTCATTTATTTTAGCATTTTCACGCATTTCTTGCTTATTTGCACAAATCGATTTTTTTGCCTTTTCACTTCCTGCTAAATCAATCAAACTAATATAATTGTCATTACACCATAATTGTATTAATAAATGTGATCTACTTGAATTGTTATTTTCACTAGAAATACCGACAAAGCGTTTTTCATGTATTTGTTCAATTAAATCATTTGGTTTATGTTCATCTAAATATTTTTTTTTACAATTTTTAAAAATAATTTTACCATTATTATCTTCATATTGATTTATTGGTTTATGGTTATCAAATAAATCAAAACAATTATTATTATATATTTGTACAGCTGTTAAATATGTACTTTTGTCATGATTATCAAAATATTTTAAAATATAATAAATGATACCAGGATAATATCTATTTTTACCTATACTTGTAAAAGTTTTTCCACTGCCTGTTTGGCCATATAAAAAAATTGTAATATTATTTCTATTATTAAAATTATTTATAATTGGATCAAATACATCTATATAAATATCTTCGTTTGTAGTATTAACATCGTATATTTTATCTAATGAAAAATGACGTTGACTTTTTATTATTTTTTTATTATCAAATATATCTCTCTTTTCATTTATAACATATAAAGATCTCTCATCACTATTACTTGTAAATACACAAGTCTTTTCTATATCTTCGGGTGGTTTTATTCTAACTAATATATTAAATCTAGAATTCATAAATAAAAGAGAGAATATAAATTAAATCATATAATTCATCTTAATCAAAATATATACTTAGTTTATTATCATATTCACTATAAGTATTTACATTTAATTGCGGTTTCATTAATGAAATCCATTTTCTCGATTCTGGATATTTTTCTAATATTTCATTCGGTATTTTTATTTTACCATCATTTGTATTGTGTTGTTTTATTATTTTTCCATGTTTTCTCATGATTGTTGTTTTCACTCCTACATCATAATTTTTTGTATCTATAAAACTAATTTTTTCCATTTTATTTTTGTCTCGTTTTACTTTGTAAATATAACAAATAATTTTTGTAAAATCTTTGCTTAAAAAATATAACTTAATTAAATTATCTTCAATATCCCATGCAACACCATAATAATTATAATTGTGTGGAGGTTCTATATTTATTCTTAAATTATGAAATAATTTATTTGTATCTAATTTAAATTCATCAAATGATGTTTTTGTACCTATACAAAAACGAGATTTATTAATATGACCATTTTTAAATATATTTATTCCTACAGCAAAAGGAGAAATTTGAGGGTGTATTTTATAATCATTCTCATTCAATTTGTGAATCCATTTTTCAATAAAATCTTTTTCATAATTTGTTATTTTTTCGTTTAAAGGATAAATATAAGAATAATATCTTTCTAATTGATCTTGTACTTGTTTTTTTTGATCAACATCATAATCATTATCATCATTCTTATTTTCATTATTGTGAAATTTTTCAATAATGAACAAATCATATTGTAAGTGAAAATACAAGATAAATAATATTACTGGTATTGTAAATAATAGTAAAAAATAAACCATTATAATTATATTATTATAATAAAAAATAATAATATAGTTTATATGAACTTTCTAAAATATTTGAAACCACACACAAATAGAGATTATTATACTTTATTTTTATTAATACTATTACTAACTTTATCCTTAATAACATTATTTACACCATATAATGATTTAGGATATCTATTATATGATAATTCTAATCGAGAAGGTTTAGAAAATAATAAAATAATTGATTATGGAGATTATGGTACTGTTGATGTAGATGTAAAAGAAGTTGTAGATAAAGTTTATTTAACTCCATTTTTTCCCAGAAAATTATGTCAAAAAATAATAAATATTTATGATAAACATATTAATAAAAGACAAAAATTACATAATGATGATTTTATAAAAAAAGAAGATTCAGAACATCTTGATAATAATGATATGAAATATGAACCAGGTATGACCGCTCATTTAAAGGAAGTACCAGAAATGTATAATTATTTAATGCAATATGTAGAAAAAAATTTGTTTCCAATTGTAAATGAAAAATTCCCTTATTTTGAAGGGCGTAAAATTTCACCCCCATATATTTTGCGTTATGATGCAAAAAAAGCTAAAGAAGCGCAAATGGATATACATATTGATAATGAACAAATACCTATAATTATATATTTAAATGACGATTTTGAAGGGGGTGGCACTTTTTTTCCCATTGAAAAAAAATTAGTGAATGGTAGAGTAGGCGATGTATTATTTTATCCTGGTGGAGTAACACATCCACATGGCGGAAGAAAAATAACAAGTGGAATAAGATATTTATTACTATTTTCTATTATTGATCCTGATGTTTAATAAATATTATAATGTATATATTTTAATTATAATATTAATATTTATATTGGTAATTCCATTATACCTCTTAAAAGTAATGTAAATACTACAGCATGAATTAACATACCGTTTGTTGTTGGACAACCAGTATTATCTGCTATTTTTGTTATAGAACCTAATAATGAATTTACCAGTTTATAAGTAAAAGGGTTAACTACAATTAAAAATAACAAAGTAGTGTACAATGTATATCTCCATTTATCTAACCATGTTTTTCCTTTTTCGTTTTCGTTTTCATTTTTTGCTCCCATTTTATATATATTATGGAACAGATAAAATTTTACTTTTTCTATAATTTTTATATATTTACTTTTGATTTTAACATCATTTTTAATTCTTCACTATAATTACAAACATCTCTTTTGAATTGCAACATTATGAAACATCTTAAACAAACTAATACATCATTTAATGAATTATGCAAATTAACAGGTGTTGTTCCAAATAAGTGTTGATGTAATTCACTCTGTTTAGGATTTTTATAAATAGTTCTTCCTAACGTATTTTTTCTGCCTGTATCTATTTTACATATATATCTACTTTTGTTCATTGTACAAAAGTCTTCTAAATTATGAATTATTTCATTAATCATTTTTTTTCCGTCTAAACCAAGTCTTGATAATTCTATTTCAATCATTTTTTTGTCAAAATTTAAATTATGTGCAACTAAATAATTCACATTGTTCATTGAATCTAGCAAACTTTTTAATGCTTTTTTTATACTAACACCTTGTTTTAAACTTATTTCATTTGTAATACCATGCACTTTTGTTGATTCTTCTGGTATTTTAAATTTATTTTTATGATTTATAATAAAATCGCAACATTCTACAATATTCTTTTTTATTGTGTCATATACAATATAACTTAATTGAACAATATGAGGATAATCTTGTAATATCGTCATATTGTCGTTTATGACACCTGTTGTTTCTGTATCAAATACTAATACTTTCATTATTTATTTTTATTTAAACGTTTTTATATATTTATTTTCAATTTTTTTATTATTTATAATTTATAAATAATAATATGACTACATTTACAACTAAATCAGCTTTACAAACAGCTATAAGTGATTGGATATCTAATCAATCCAACGCAACTTCAACTTATGGTGATATTAATACATGGGATGTTAGTTCTATTACTGATATGAGCAGTTTATTTATTAATAAATCTACTTTTAATTCAGATATTTCTAATTGGAATGTCTCTAATGTTACTAATATGAGCTTTATGTTTAGTGGTGCAACAGCATTCAATCAAGATATTAGTAGTTGGAATGTTTCTAATGTTACAAATATGCAATCTATGTTTTACAGTGCTTCTTCATTTAATCAATCTTTAAATAACTGGAATGTTTCAAGTGTTACAAATATGAGTCATATGTTTCGAAATTGTACAGCATTCAATGGAGATATAACTGGTTGGAATGTATCTAATGTTACTACTATGGAAAAAATGTTTAATGCTGCAAGTTCATTTAATAAAGATATACGATATTGGCTAGTATCAAGTAGTACTACTTTAACGTTGATCTTTGAAAATGCTACAAGTTTTAAATCAGCATATAGTGCTCAAGATACACCAACAAGTAGTTTTTTTAATAATGGATATATATTTACAACTAAATCAGCTTTAGAATCAGCTATAAGTGATTGGATATCTAATCAATCCAACGCAACTTCAACTTATGGTGATATTAATACATGGAATGTTAGTGCTATTACTGATATGTCTTCTTTATTTTCAGGTAAAACAACATTTAATTCAAATATTTCTAATTGGAATGTTTCTAATGTCACTAATATGAACTCTTTGTTTTATGATGCGGTAGCCTTCAACCAGCCTATTGGATCATGGAATACTCCTAATGTGACTAACATGTCTCGTATGTTTGCACATAGCTTTAATTTATCAGGTCTAACAACATCATTTAATTCAAATATTTCTAATTGGAATGTTTCTAATGTAACCGATATGAGTGAGATGTTTTCTTATGCAGCTGATTTTAATCAACCTATTGGAAATTGGAATGTTTCTAGTGTAACTAATATGAGTTATATGTTTAGAAATGCTGTCGATTTTAATCAACCTATTGGAAATTGGGATGTTTCTAATGTTACTGTCATATATGGTATGTTTCGATCGGCAAGCTCATTTAATCAACCTATTGGAAATTGGAATGTTTCTGGTGTTACAAGTTTTAGTAATATGTTTGCTGGTGCAACTGCTTTTAATAAAGATATTAATAGTTGGAATGTTTCTAATGTGACAAGTTTTAGTGATATGTTTTATGGTGCTTCTTCATTTAATCAATCTTTAAATAACTGGAATGTTTCAAGTGTAACTAATATGTCTAGTATGTTTGATTCTGCTCAAGTATTCAATGGAGATATAACTGGCTGGAATGTTTCTAGTGTTACAAATATGCTTAATATGTTTAATGGTGCCAGCGTTTTTAATCAAGATATAAGTGGTTGGAATGTTTCTAGTGTTACAAATATGCTTAATATGTTCTATGACGCTGTAACTTTTAATCAAGATATAACTGGTTGGAATGTTTCTAGTGTTACAAATTTTGCTGATATGTTTTATGGTGCTACAGCATTTCAAAATCAATATAATGCTCCAGATACGCCAACATCAAGCTTTTTTTCATATCTATTTACACCTACAAGTAAAACAAATTTACAGACAGCTATAAATGATTGGATATCCAATGAAACCAATGCAACTTCAACTTATGGAGATATTAATACTTGGGATGTTATTAATATTACTGATATGTCTTCATTATTTTCTAATAAATCTACCTTTAATTCAAATATTTCAAATTGGAATGTTTCTAATGTAACCAATATGTCTAATATGTTTA
>Ga0163109_10000448_pt1 | contig 33280 bp, 14 predicted proteins | sample CRUFie1St13metaG_FD_108704 | JGI IMG/M metagenome (GOLD analysis project Ga0163109, IMG submission 108704) | Marine microbial communities from the Costa Rica Dome - CRUD Field 142mm St13 metaG | ecosystem: Environmental > Aquatic > Marine > Oceanic > Photic zone | place: Costa Rica: the Eastern...
ATCTATTGCATTTGATGCTACAGATTCGCAGCCTGCGCCATCTGTATAAATCAAAGTGTAAGTACCTACTGTACTTGTTGTTATTGTTGGGTCGTTTCCGCCTGATCCTGCAGAAATATTAACCCCGTTTAATTGCCATTGGTAATTAAAGCCTGTTGGCGGTGCTGGTGATGCGCTAAAAATTGCATTTAAAGGGCTTCCTGTTCCTGGTAAACAAATAGGGTTAGCATCAACACTTATTTGTGGGGCCGCTGGTGGTGTACATACTGGCGTACAATCAACAACTGTTAAATCTATTGAATTAGATGCTAGTGATTGACAGCCTGCACCATCAGTAAATATTAAAGTATAGGTACCTGCTACATCTGTTGTATAAGTATCATTAGTTGCTCCAGGAATAGCAGTACCGTTTAACTGCCACTGAAAATTAAAACCAGCTGGTGGTGATACTATTGCAGGTGCGCTAAATGTTGCTTGTTCAGGAGAACCTGTACCTGGTAAACATATTGGGTTATTATCAACTACTATGGTTGGTGCCGCTGGTGGTGTACATGTATTACAGTCGATGGCTACTAAATCAATAGCATTTGATGCAGGAGAATCACAACCTGCGCCATCTGTTAAAATTAATGTATAAGTTCCTACAACATCAGTTGTATAATCAATTGAGTTTGCACCAGCAATTGGGTTTCCATTTAACATCCATTGAAAACTAAAGCCTAAAACACCTCCATTTGTACTTAGTGTTGCCGTTTCTGGCAAGCCTGTACCTGGTAAACATATTGGGTTATTGTCAATTGTTATTTGCGGCGCAGCTGGTGGTACACAACTACAATCTATTGCTAAAAGGTCAAATGAATTTGAAGCATCTGATTCGCAACCTGCACCATCCGTAAATATTAATGTATATGTACCTACAACATCTGTTACGTAGGTATTGTTGGTTGCCCCAGCTATTGGGCTACCATTCAACATCCATTGATAACCAAAGCCTGTTGGTGGTACATCTGCTGTTGTAAAGGTTGCTTGCTCAGGATTTCCTGTACCTGGTAAACATATAGGGTTAGCATCAACCGTTATTGTTGGAGCCGCTGGTGGTGTACAAACTGGTGTACAGTCAATTGCTGTTAAATCTATTGCATTTGATGCTACTGATTCGCAGCCTGCGCCATCTGTATAAATCAAAGTATAAGTACCTACTGTACTTGTTGTTATTGTTGGGTCGTTTCCGCCCGATCCTGCTGAAATATTAACACCATTTAATTGCCATTGGTAATTAAAACCTGTTGGCGGTGCTGGTGATGCACTAAAAATTGCATTTAAAGGGCTTCCTGTACCTGGTAAACAAATAGGGTTAGCATCAACACTTATTTGTGGTGCCGCTGGTGGTGTACATACTGGCGTACAATCAACAACTGTTAAATCAATAGCATTTGATGCTAATGATTGACAGCCTGCTCCATCTGTAAATATTAGAGTATAGGTAGCTACCGTAGCAGTAATTAAAGTAGCATTAGTTTCTCCAGCTATATTGCTACCATTCATCTGCCATTGATAACCATACCCTGTTGGTGGCACATCACTTGTGCTAAATGTAGCTTGGTCAGGTGTTCCTGTGCCTGGCAAACAAATAGGATTGGCATCTACACTTATTTGTGGAGCGGCAGGAAGTGGAATACATGTACAATCAATTTCATCAATTCTAAAAACTGCTGATTGCGGTGATGTACATCCATTTCCATCTGTAAAAATTAATGTATATGAACCTGGTGCGCTAGCTACATAAGTACTTGAAGTTGCACCTGCTATTGGCACACCTCCTAATATCCATTGATATCCAAAGCCTAATGGTGGCGTATCGGGTGAACTTAATGTTGAAGTTTCAGGAGTACCCGTGCCTGCAATACAAATCGTATCAGTTGTGCCAGTAATACCTGGTGCAGGTGGTGGCACACATACTGGTGTACAATCAACACTTGTTAAATCTATTGAATTAGATACTGGTGAATCGCAACCTGCGCCGTCAGTAAAAATCAAGGTATATGTTCCTAAAAACGATCCTGTATAAGTAGGGTTAGTTCCTCCTACTAAGTTATTTCCATTCAACATCCATTGATAACCAAAGCCTGTAGGTGGCACATCAGCTGTGCTAAAAGTAGCCTCTTCTGGTGTTCCTGTTCCTGCATCACATATAGGGTTAGCATCAACCGTTATGGTAGGTGCAGGCGGTGGAGTACAAACAGGTGTACAATCAATTAAAGTTAAATCAATTGTATTTGAAGCTGGCGACTCACAACCATTTCCATCAGAAAAAATTAAGCTGTAAGTACCTGCATTTGCATCTTGATATGTTGCATTTGTAGCACCAGGAACATTTGTTCCGTTAAATTGCCATTGATATCCAAAGCCAGTTGGTGGTACATCGGTTGTACTAAAAGTAGCAAATTCTGGTGTACCTGTTCCAGCAATACAAATAGGGTTAGCATCAACCGTAATTTGTGGGGCCGTTGGTGGCACACAAACTGGTGTACAATCTTGAGATGTTAATGTTATTGCGTTTGATGGGTCAGTTTCGCAAGATGCTCCATCAGTAAAAATTAAAGTATAAGTACCTAATGTACTAGTAGGTAATGTTGCATTTGTTCCTCCTGTTATATTAGCTCCATTTAATTGCCATTGATACCCGTAGCCTAGTGGCGGAACATCTGGGGTGCTAAAAGTTGCTACAGTTGGTGTACCTGTACCTGGGTCGCAAATAGGGTTATTATCAACCACAATACTTGGTATCGGTGGCAAATTACAAACAGGTGTACAATCAATTTCAGTTAATGTTATTGTATTTGAAACTGGTGTTTGGCAATTAGCACCATCGGTTAAGTAAACAACATAGTCTCCCGGGGTTCCAGTTGTTAATGTCGGGTTGGTTTCCCCAGCTAAATCTACGCCATTCCGTTGCCATTGATAGGTATAGCCTGTTGGTGGCGGAATAACATCTGCGGTGAAATTTGCATTTACTGGGCTACCAGTACCTGCAATACAAATCGGATTATTATCAACTGAAATTACTGGCGTATCAGGATAGTTACAAAGCGTTGTACAATCAAGGCTTACTAAAGTTATGGCATTTGATTCGGCCGTTTCGCAGTTAAGCCCATCAGTAAATGTTAAAGTATAAGTACCAGGCGTGCTAGTTGTTATTGTAGGGTCGTTACCACCAGTACCTGCTGAAATATTTACCCCATTTAACTTCCATTGATAAGTATAACCCGTTGGAGGAATATCAACTGTACTAAAAGTAGCATTTAAAGGGTTACCTGTGCCTGATAAACAAATTGTATCGTTATCAACTGTAATTGTGGGCGTAAATGGCAAGTTACATGAACAAGTATAAGGCACCAAACGGGTAATATCTTGAATACACGATAAGCCACTTAATCCATAATCGTAAGAAATAGTATATGAGTGTGTACCTGAATCGCCAGGGCCACTTCCACTTTGTGTATTTGAAGGGGCAACTGAAACAAATGTGCCACATGAAGGATCTATTTCAACAGAAGTTTGGCAATCAGTAGAAGTTGTTGAAATATAAGCATCAATATCAATTGGATAAACAGTTACCGAACCAACTAAAATGTTGTCGGCAATCAAGCTATTATCATCTGTACAAGTAATCGTTAAAAAGTAATCAACCGTAATTGGCGAACAAGCAGTATTAACAGGATTTCCAGTAGTTGTTGGGGCAGCAGGGTCAATAATAGTACTTGTTACTTCGGAAGAACTCCACGCATAAATAACATTTGAGGGTAAGGCAGGGTCTAATACACTTGTTAAAACAACCTCATCAAATGAGCAAACATTGGATGGTGTAACGGTAGCATTTTCTAAAGTAGGGCAATTAGCACAAACAAAAATATCAGTGCCTGCGCCACTTAAACCCATTAAGTTTGTTGGAATCGGATCAGTACCATCATTTGGTATATGCCTATTAAAGTTTGTGTTTAAGGCATTAAACTGCATGTTAGGATTACCATTAGGGTTGTTAACAGTAAAACAAACCTGCCCCACATTTATCCAATCATTATCAATAACAGGGCAGCTCCATTCATTATTATTTAACGTCATGGTTAAATTAAAAATACCTGGGCTTGAGGTGCCATCAACCTGATGGGGATCCCATGCTGAAGCAACACCAGCAATACATTGATCGTCTCCATCAAAGGTTTCAGAAGTGTAATTACCAAAATAGGTCATTACTGCAGGATCATAAGTAAAATAAATACTTGACGTACCTATTAAAAAAGTATCCGCTTGGGCACGTACTTGTATGTAAGTACAAAATTCATTTGTATTACAATCAAAAGTTGAGCTCCCAAAACGAACATCAATTACATCCTGTGCAACTAATGCACTGGTTGACATTAAGATAAAAAGGGTAAGTTTAATAAGTAGTCGGGTGTAGCGTGCTGCCATTGTTCGCTATTTAAGGGGGTTATTTCAATAAACGCATATACGGGAATAGATGCTTAAATGTTTGAAAATTAGCTAAATAAGCTATCTTCTTATTTCAATAAAACCTGATTTGGTTTCAACATTTTCACTGTCTTCAATGGTTAAAACATAGTAATATGTACCGCTATTAACAACAAAGCCATTATTGTTAGTAGCATTCCAAAGTACTGTTCGGCTATTATGAGATTTTTGCTCAAATATCAATTGCCCTCTCACATCAAATATTTGAATATCTGTTGTGTAATCATCAAAGCAATTTAAATTTTCAATAGCTAATGCATCGTTAATACCATCGCCATTAGGGCTAATAGCATTAGGTACATTTATACCACATTTATCAATAGCTGAATTAGCTCCATCTGAGCCTTTTCCTTCTCCAGTACAATCATTTGAAACATTTACGTAAACAATCGTAAACTCACAATTTCCATCTGAATCGCAGCCTTGAACTTGTACGTAATCCTGACCTTCAAAGGCTGGTAAAGGACTATAACGGAAACAAAGCGGATTGTCTAATGTTTGAACGCTACAGTGGTAAGTTGACTGTAAATCAACAATTTCAGCTGAAGAATTACAGAACTCAACACAAATATCAATTGGTTGCGAATCAAGCCCAAATAAGGCCGCACAAGTATCAATTGCCGGTAAATTACATGATGATAGTAAAGAGTTAACCAAAATACTTACTAAGCCTATTGAAGCTCCTCCATTATTATCGCAAACGGTGTAACTAAATTCATCTTCGCCTGAAAATTGACCATCAGGTACATATATAAACTCTCCCTCAATAAAATCAACCACGCCAAATTCAGGCTGCGAGAAATCACAAATTTCAATAATATCGCCATCTGGGTCGCTATCATTAGTTAAAGGATTAAAAGTAATAATTTGCCCTTGGTCAATTTCAATATCATCATCACCAATAATAGGGTTTTGGTTGCCTTCAAGTTCGCAATCATCGCCAACATAAATGGCTACTTGTACTATTTCGCAATCGTCACCAAAACAGCCTTCAACATTAATTGTGTCATTTAAATTTGTAAATGCTGGTAAAGGCGTGTATCTAAAGCAATTTTCGTTTAGTATAGTTAAACTACATTCAAAAGATGTTGTAAGCGTTGTTACAACGGCTAATTCGTTGCAGTATTCAACACAAATATCAATACCTTGCATGTTGCCCGTACAAAGCTCTTGAATAGGTATTTCGCAACCAGGGTCAACATCTGGAGCAACAGCAACTGACACAAAGCCAATATCTTCGCCGCCATTGCCATCGCAAATAGTATAACTAAATGAATCTTCGCCCACAAAATCATCAGCAGGAACATATAAAATAGTGTTGCCACTAATTTCAATTGTACCATTTGCAGGATTTGTTGTTTCGCAAATAGATAAATCGTCAGCATCAGGCTCAAAATCATTCGCCAATACATCAATTATTACTGATTGTCCTTCAGTAGTTGAAGCACTATCATCATTTGCTTGTGGTGGGTTATTTTCATTTACAACTTCGTTTACAGTTACTGTAACGGTTGCTGTAGCTTCGCCACCGTTGCCATCGCAAATAGTGTAAGTAAAGCTTTCAGTACCAAAAAAGCCTGCATTTGGCTCGTAAACAAAACCTGTTGCTAGTTGTGTTAAAGTACCATTTGTAGCTTCATCAAAACTGCAGATAATTAAGATGTCTCCTTCAAAGTCAATATCATTTTCTAAAACATTAATACTTACGGCAACATCTTGATCGGTGCTAGCTTCATCATTTTGTGCTACTGGTGGGTTGTTGCCCCCGCTTACAATTATTGTAATTATACCCGTAGCTGTACCGCCATTACCATCGCAAATAATATAGTTAAAAGCATCAGTGCCTTCAAAACCATTATTTGGTGTATAAACAATTTCAGTTCCAAATACTTGAATAAAACCATCAGTTGGTGTACCAATTTGGCACAATTCAAGTGCATCGCCATCAGGGTCGCTATCGTTATCTAATGGGAAAATTGAAACTGGGTTACCATCTGAATTAGCAACATCATTTACTGCATCGGGGTCATTATTAACAGGGATAATAATCTCCTCATTTACAATAACTGTAACAGTTGCCGAATCAGAACCTCCATTACCATCACAGATGGTATAGGTAAAGGTTAACATACCAACAAAGCCTTCATTTGGTGTAACTATTAAAATTCCATCAACTTCAACAACATCAGCATCATCTGGCTTTTCAATAGAGCAAATGGTTATTACATCACCATCAGGGTCGCTATCGTTAAGTAATACTGCAATATTCGCAATTTCTCCTTCTGTAATCTCTGCATTATCGCTATTAGCAATTGGTAGGTTATTAAATGGCTCTTGAGGTTCTTCTTCAACCGTTATTGTAACAATTGCGCTATCCTCACCTCCATTACCATCGCATACTGAGTATTCAAACGAATCAGTACCGAAGAAACCAGCATTAGGCTCATAAATGATTTGTGTGCCATTAACTTGAATTGTACCATTTGCTGGTGCTTCAAGCCCGCAGATACTTAAAACATCTCCATTAGGGTCACTATCATTCGCCATTACCGAAATAATAATCGGTTCGCCAAATTCGGTAGTTACTTCATCATTTGCTGCAATTGGCGCATTGTTTTCGCCAGTAGGTTCGCCCTCTGAAACAATAATAATTACCGTTGCCGAAGCCGAACCACCATTGCCATCGCAAATAGTGTAGTTAAACCCATCAGAACCTGTAAAACCTGCATATGGAATGTAGTTAAACGAGCCATCGGCTAACAACTCAATAGTACCATTAGTTGGTGGGTAAAAACCACACACCTCTAAAGCGTCACCATCGGCATCTGAATCGTTAGATAAAACTGCAATATTGTTAGTTGAGTTGCTAATTGCTGAAATAATATCAGTATTAGCTACTGGCGGTAAATTGCTATTGTCGCAAACACCAACCGTTACATAAACTTCAACAGTATCGCAAATTGCGCCACCTGGTGTACAAGCAATTACTTGCACCAAATCAGTGCCGCTAAAGCCTGGGGTTGAAACATAACGAACACAACCATCAATAATTGATACGCTACAACCATATACTGACTGTAAGTTTACTAAGTTATAACTAGGCTCATCAACCAATGCACAAAACTCTGGGCAAATAATTAATGGCTGCATAAAATCAACACAAGCCTCAAGGGGTGGATTTTCGCAATCTTGCGCTTCAACAGTTATATAAACTGTCGCGTAATCTGAACCTCCATTGCCATCGCAAATTTGGTAGATAAACGAATCCGTTCCGCTAAAGCCTGGGTTTGGTGTATAAATAAATTCATTGCCTTGTTGAACAACAACACCATTATCTGGCTGCGAAAACTCGCCGCAAACATAAATTTCGTCCCCATCAGGGTCGCTATCATTCGGTAATACCGAAATTGTAACAGGTCCTCCATCTTCAGATGTAGCATAATCATCAATTGCAATTGGTGGATTGTTAGTACCACAATCACTAATTTCAATATCTACAACTATAATTACACACTCCTCGCCATTGGTAGCTAAAATTTCTAACTGGTCAAAACCAATTTCGTCCATACCCGGTAATGGGGTATAACGTACACAAGGGCCACCAATGTTTTGAACACTACAACCATAAGTTGAGTAAGTATCAACTACCGTTACATCGCCATCAATACATTCTTCAAAACATAAATCAACAAAAGTACCTGGCATTACACATTGAAAAAATGGACCACAAGTACTTGGATTATCACATGGATCAACTGGGTCAACAGGCTCGGCAATAGTTACATAAACCGTTGCCGTTGATTGCTCGCCATCTTCATCGCAAATAGTGTAGGTAAATAAATCATTACCAAACCAATCTTCAGTTGGTGTATAAGTAAACACACCATTATTTTCAGTTACTGTTCCATTTAAAGGCTGTGTAAAACCACAAACCGTTAAATCGTCTCCATCAGGGTCAATATCATTATTTAAAACATTAATATTTAATGATTCATTAGCATTGCCAGAGGCTGAATCATCAACGGCAATTGGTGGTTCATTACAAGTACCAATTTCAACAATTATCTCCATTGTTACGCAGTTGCCAAACAAATCATAAGCCACAATATTTACAAAATCAGGGCTAAAGGCCTCCATACCAGGAAGCGGAGTATAAGTAAAGCAAGGACCATTAATTACAATGCTGCAATCGTAAGTTGAGTGTGCCGAATCAATAGTTATATCATCGCCTTGCAACAAACAGAAATCAGGGCAAATAACAATTGGTGTTTGCGGAGCTGTACAAACCGTCATTGATGGGCATTCCGTCGAGTTTTCGCAATCAGGCTCTTGTTGTTCCAAATTACAAGCATAATTACCCGATAAAACAACATCCTGGCACTCATCAAAACTTAACGAGCCAACCAAACCAACGGTAAAGTCAACCGTACCTAAAGTATTATCAGCAGCGGTATAAGTACTACCATTTCCTGTATTGCCATCGCTATCAATCCAGCTAATTTCAAAGTTTTCGCAAACATTATTTAAACTAACCGTACAGTTAGTTGAAGCAACCGTAACATCCGACGGGCTTGGCAATACATAAACTGAATTAGTTGTTAACGCTACCTCACCGCATGTTGAAGCCGAAGGCGTATAAATTACTGTAAAAGCAAACTCTTCGCCATTACAATTATTAGTTGTTACAACCACATTAGTAGGGTCGTTTATAACATTTCCATTTTGGTCGTACCAAATGGCTGTACCGCCATCTGGGTCATTCATTTGATAATTCAACTCAACAATACCACCTGAACAAATACCACCTGGGGTAGCATGTGCTTTTTCAAATGTTGGACAAGGTGCATTGTTTTCGCAGTTATATTGAGCATCAAAAACAACATCATCGCAGCCGCCAAAACTTAATGAACCTTGTAAGCCAACTGTAAAGCTTACTAATCCATTAGTACCAGGAACAGCGGTATAAGTATCGCCGCTGCCTGAGTTACCATCGCCATCTTGCCAGTTAACTTCAAAAGTTGGGCAATAGTTTTCTAATGACACTTCACATCCATCATTTACAATATTAGCATCTGCTGGGCTAGCTAAAACAATAACCGTATTAGGTTGTATGCTTACTTCGCCACACTGTCCATTTGCAGGCGTATAAATTGCTGTAAAAGTTCTAATATCACCATCGCAATTATCAGTAGTTAAAACTACATTACTTGGATCAGCAATTACATTGCCTTGGTCATCATACCAAACTAATGTACCACCATCACCATTTTGTAATTCATATTGTAACTCAATACTTCCGCCCGAACAAATACCGCCAGGGTTAGCAGTTGCATTGGTTAATGTTGGGCAAGGCGTGTTATCCTCGCAATTGTATTGTGCATTAAAAGTTGCATCGTCGCAACCACCAAAATTTAATGAGCCTTGCAAACCAACTGTAAAGCTTACTGTACCATTTGTACCAGGAGCAGCAGTATAAGTATCACCGCTGCCTGAGTTGCCATCGCCATCTTGCCATGTAACTTCATAAGATGGGCAATAGTTTTCCAATGAAACTTCGCAACCATCGTTAACAATAGTAGCATCTGATGGGCTAGGTAACACAATTACCGTGTTTGGTTGAATGGTTATTTCACCACACTCACTATTTGATGGTGTATAAATAGCCGTAAACGTAACAATATCGCCATCGCAATTATCAGAAGTTAAAACCACATTACTTGGATCGGCAATTACATTACCTTCATTATCGTACCATACTAAAGTACCTCCATCGCCATTTTGTAGTTCAAACTGCAACTCAACACTACCGCCTGAACAAACACCGCCAGGGGTAGCCGTAGCATTAGTAAATTCAGGGCAAATTACCACACAATCAGTTACTTGGAAACTTGCACCTACAACATCAAGCGAAGCGCAAATATCACCTCCACCTTGTTGTAATAAGTTATTAATATCAAAGCCAGTTGTAAGCCCTGGTGTAACACCAGATAAATCCAATGTAGCAGGATTGTAAACTAAAGTATGAATAGTATAAACCCCTTCTTCACTCACTGTAAATTGTGCGTTATCCGAGGTTTGTTCAACTACTAAACCAGCACCAGATGTTAACACATACAATACTTCGTAACCATCAGGTATTGAAGGTGCCGAAGTATGGGCTGCTAATAAACTTTCATCTAAACAAACATTAGTGCTTACAGCCGCTAAAGCTCCAGCATCAGTTAAGCATGGTACAGGGCAATCAAAATTGGTTTCAAATTCTTTTACTTGACAAGCTAATGAAACTGAGGCCTCTGTATTTTCTAAAAAGAAAGAAACTGAGCCAGCTACACCTTCAGGTGCAGTGTATGAATCTCCATTTCCTCCGTTGCCTTCACTATCCATCCAAAAAGCAACATAATTATCGCAATTATAGTCAATTGCAAAACCACAATCGTCGCTTACTGCTATAATAGTCGCCTCAATTTCAGGGTAAACTTGTACATCAATAATAAACGAGTCGATTACCGTACACTCATTTTCTTGGTATTGGTAAACACCAATAAATTGTTGTGCATCAAAAGCACAATCATTATCTGTTATTACTTGCGCATTTGCAGGATCAGCAACAACAGCACCACCCGTTTCAGAATAGTACCAAGTTGGTGTTACCCCTACTGGAACTTGCGCTTTATTATTTAAATCAAAAACATCTAACTCGCAATACAAACCTGTAACCTCGTTAAATAAGCCTGGGTTGTCGCAGTTAGGCGAGCAATCTTGGCGAGTAACATTTATAGGGTTTGAAAACTCGAAACAACCCGTGATATTCCCAATTTGATCATCTGGAACATTTAAATCTCCATTGTACCATACACCCCAAATTTGGCATATACCTGCTGGGGCACTTCCAAATCCAAAATCGTTACCAGTTAAAGGACCAAATAAAATATTTGAACCCGTTCCGTCTGTTATAAAATAGGCGAAACTTTCTCCTGAACCACCATTAGCACTCACAGTAATCGTTTCATCGCCCCCAACGCAAACGGTTGTTGCGTCATCTGTTGATATTGTGCCACTTTCTGCATCGCAAGTTGGTTCGCATTCCTGACGGGTTACATTAATTGGATTTGAAAATTCAAAGCATCCAATAATATTAGCTACTTGATCATCTGGTGTTGCTAAAGCACCATCGTACCAAATACCCCAAATTTGACATATACCAGCCGGGGCATCGCTAAAGCTAAATATATTATCCGTTGTAGGGCCAGCTAAAATTGTTGCACCCGAACCATCGGTTACTATATAAGCAAAGTTTTCGCCCAAACCTCCTGAAGCTGAAACAGTTATCGTTTCATCTCCTCCAACACAAACGGTTGTTGCATCGTTAGTTGATATTGTACCACCTTCTGCATCGCAAGTTGGTTCGCATTCTTGGCGAACTACACTAATTTCATTTGACATTGCATAACAGCCAGAAATATTGGCAACTTGGTCATCTGGAATATTTAAATCGCCATCGTACCAAACACCCCAAATTTGGCATACACCAGCAGGTACATCGCTAAAGCTAAAAGTATTATCCGTTGTAGGACCAGCTAAAATTGTTGCACCCGAACCATCGGTTACTATATAAGCAAAATTTTCGCCAGTACCGCCATTTGCGTTTACTGTAATCGTTTCATCGCCACCAACACAAACGGTTGTTGCATCGTTAGTTGATATTGTACCACTTAATGCTGTACAACCAGGTGTACAATCTTCGTTTGTTAAATCAATAATATTAGAAGCTTCAGATTCGCATCCTGCGCCATCTGTAAATATTAATGTATATGCTCCAATAGTACTTGTTGTTATTGTTGGGTTGTTGCCACCAGTTTCTGCCGTAATATTTAAACCATTTAACTGCCATTGGTAGTTAAAACCAGTTGATGGCAAATCTGGCGAACTTAAAGTTGCACTAGTTGGGTTTCCTGTACCTACTTGGCAAATAGGGTTCGCATCAATAGTAATAATTGGTGCATCAGGGGCAAAGCATATAGGCGTGCAATCAATACTTACAAGCGATATTTCATTAGATGCAGGTGTTTCACAACCAGCACCGTCTGTAAACACTAAAGTATAAGTTCCCATTGTACTAGTTGTAAGTGTTGCATCATTGCCACCTGTACCTGCTGTTATGTTAAGTCCATTTAACTGCCATTGATACATAAAACCAACAGGAGGCACATTAGTTGCACTAAACGTTGCATTAGCTGGTGTGCCTGAACCTGGAATGCAAATTGGATTTGCATCTACAATAATGAATGGTGTTGCAGGAGGCACACATATTGGTGTGCAATCTACGGCTGTAAAATCAATAGCGTTCGAAGCATCAGTTTCGCAGCCTGCACCATCAGTAAATATTAAGGTAAAAATACCCGTTGAGCTTGTTGTTATTGTTGCATCATTGCCACCAGAACCCGCTGATATATTAATACCATCTAATTGCCATTGATAATTGTATCCTGCTGGAGGAGTATCAGAAGTACTAAATGTTCCGTTAACAGGGCTACCCGTACCTGGTAAACAAATAGGGTTCGCATCAACTGTAATAGTTGGTGCATCTGGTGCATCACATATAGGCGTGCAATCTTCGCTTGTTAAGGCTATAGCATTCGATGAAGCTGATTCACAATCTGCTCCATCTGTAAATATTAATGAGTATGTACCTAAAGTACTTGTTGTTATTGTTGCATTATTGCCGCCAGATCCTGCAGCAATATTAACTCCACCTAATTGCCATTGGTAATTAAACCCAGCAGGTGGAACATCATTAGTACTAAATGTAGCATTAACTGGTGTACCTGTTCCAGGGTCGCAAATAGGGTTAGCATCAACCATAATTGTTGGTGTTGCTGGCTCATCACAAGTATCAAAAAATGCTGCACCTGGGCTACCCCCCATATTTGCCGAAGCTGACCAATTTGCAGGGTCAATATTATCTAAATTAGGGTCATTTAACATTAATGTTGAGCCCATACCATCAGCCTCAACTGGCCACGGTGCTTCATCGTCATACTCTACTACATCAATTTCGCATCCATTAGCATCAAAAACAGTAATTATTTCACCTGCATTGCCAAAACCAAATGTAGCTTCACCAACAAAATTGCTAACCTCAGGGTAAATAGCTACAAAATTTAAAACATTATTACTTAAAACCAAATAAGCATTAGGGCCTATCATTGTTCCTGCTGTAAACACAAACGAATCGCCACTATCGGCAATTGAATATCCGCTTAAATCAACTTCAAATTCATTTGGATTGAATATCTCAACCCAATCGCCACTATCCATAGTGCTAGCTGAGTTATAATTTATTTCGGTTATTACTACAACCGCACCAGTTGTTGTACAATCGGGCGTACAATCTTGACGTGTTACATTAATTGCATTTGATAAAGCAAAGCATCCAGAAATATTAGCTACTTGATCATCAGGTATGCTTAAATCATCTTCATACCATATACCCCAAATTTGGCAAACACCAACTGGCGCGGCATTAAAATCAAATACATTATTAACAGTTGGTCCATCTAAAATTGTTGTACCTGTTTCATCTGTTACTAAATAAGCAAAGTTTGAGCCCATTCCACCTGATGCACTAATAGTAATAGTTTCCGTTCCGCCTATACAAATTGTAGTATCGTCAGTTGTTGAAATTGCACCGCCTTCGCAAACTGGTGCAGGCTCTGTTATAGTTATTTGTTGAACTGTTGTATTATCAAGTCCATCATTATCAACTACCGTAAGCATTACATTATATGTACCTGCGGTAGTAAACTCATAATTAACTGTTTGTCCATTGTCTGAATCACCAGTACCAAAATCCCATGCGTAACCTACAATTGTTCCATCGCTATCAGAAGAGCTAGAAGCATCAAACGAAATTGTTATTGGTGCGTCGCCACCATTAGGGTTAAATGTAAAATTAGCTATTGGCGGTGTAAAAGTAACAGATGTATTATCCTCGCCTGGTGTACCACCCGATGCTCCTGATGCCCCCCAATTTTCTGGCAATGCATTATCTAATGCTGGGTCATCTAATGCCAAAGTTGGCCCATTGCCATCTGGCTCAGTTGGCCACGGAGCCGAATCTGAATAAGTTACTTCATCAATAACACACCCATCAGCATCTGTTAATGAAATCATTTCGCCTGAACCACTAAAACCAAAGCCTAGGTCGCCAATAAAATTACTTACTGTTGCGTGTACTGTAGTAAAATCAGTTCCATTTTCAACTAAAACTAAATAAGCACCTGCCATTAATGTAGTGCCACTAGGGATAGCAAAGCTTGCTCCACTATCATTAAAATTGTAACCAGTTAAATCAACCATACTGCCCGATGCGTTGTAAAGCTCTACCCAATCACCTGAATCGGCTCCTGTTGGAGAATTATAGTTGATTTCATTAATTACAATAGCTGGTAAATTTTCGCAATTGCTTCCGCCACCGCAGTCCAAACTTTCATTCATATCCATAAAGCTGCCCTTTCCAATGGCATTAGTTCCATCGTTAGGGTCTTGCGAATTAAAGTTGGTGTTATCTTGACTAAACACTAAGCCAGATGGCATTGACTGTTCAAGTACATCAAAACAAACCTCTGCAATATCTGTCCATTCATTGCTTGTAATGGTTGGGCATCCCATACCATCAACATTCAAAGTCATGGTAAAATTGATTAAACCAGGGTTAACCGTATCAGCATTCATATCATCCCATGAAGATGCTATACCTGCAATACACATATCTGATCCATCAAAGTTTAATGAGTTAAAACTCGAATACTGCAAGGCATTTTCATTGTAATTAAAAAACACCGACGATGTACCGATATTAAAGGCTACATCTTGTGCGGTAATTTGCACAGTTGCACAGTAGGTTGTACTGTTACAATCCAAGTTTGTAGCAAAACGTAGATCAAAAACCTGTGCCATTAAAGAGCGTGACGACAGTATGATCAGCACGAAAAATAAAATTCTGTAGAGCTTATTCATGCGAACTTTCTTTTATAAAAAACTGATTTACAATAAGTTATGAATTTTACAGGTCATAACAACCCAAATAGGCTTAAAAAAAACTACTTTGGTTGTACGGCTATAAAACACTTTTGTTCGGGTGTTTAACCCCAATAATTAAGCCAGTTTTGTAAATTTTTGGATTTATTTAGATCCTTTAGCAGATAGCAGCTAAAAAGCCCCGAAGCGTATTTTTTTATTAGGCTTTAAAAAGAAGAAGTTTGCCCTTTAATGGATATGGTTAATGTTGTAAATTAAGTACACAATGCCAATAATAATAATTAACAATGCACTCAACAATTCGGGTTTAAACTTACCTGATACTTTATTTAAAAATTGCCCTAAATCTTTACTAAAAAAGCTAAGAGCCACAATAAAAGCACTTAAAACTATGCCCATACCTAAAACATAAACTAATATAAACACGAATTTTTCGCTAAATCCGTAGTTAATACTTAACATAATAGGGGCTAAAACCGATGGGCATGGAATAATACCCATTAAAATACCTGCCATTGCAGGATGCCTATGTTTATGTTTATCATAATCATGCTCGCAACTACAATCATGTTCATGCGTATGTTTATGGCTATGTTTATGTAAATGATGGTTATGATTTCGTTCAGTAATAAAAAGGTAAACCCCAAAAAGGATAATAATTATTGGGCCTATATAATTAAAATAATGTAGCTGGTCGCTATCCTTAAACAAAATAGCCACTAAAAATGCAATTAACGAAAGGGTTATAAAATGCGCTAATAGCATGCCTATAATTACCATGCTAATTTCCTTCCATTTTAGCTTATTGCCCACCATATAGGCCGCAAAAAACGATTTGCCATGCCCAGGCTCAAGGGCATGTAACATACCCATTAAAAAATTAGCGTATAAAGTAATTGATGTGTTCACAAAATAAATTAAGTGCTATTTTGCCAAATCGGCTTTACTTTTTTTACGGTTATACCACCAAAGGCCTCCTAAAACAGCAACTATAATATAAGGCGTAAAAAACAAGTATAAAATACCTGTATTTAAGCCCAAAGCCGCATTACCCCCAGCCTCTAAGCTTGATTCGGCAGTTGCTTTGCACATAGGGCATTGCGCCACTATATCAATTATTGATACAAAACAAAAAAAGGCTATGGCAAATATCCGTTTCATGTTTATTGGTAGTAAGGTGAAATCATAAAATAAACAACAACGCCAGTTATTGCCACATACAACCAAACAGGCATTACCCATTTAGCAATTTTTCGGTGGCTTTTAAAGTTGCCAACAAAAGCTTTAAAAAATGAAAGCAATATAAAAGGAAAACTAATTGCCGAAAGCAAAATATGCGTTAACAATATTATAAGATAAAAAAACCTAGTATTGCCAACAGCATCTTTTTCCATTAAACTAACAACACCATCGCCATTGGCATCGCCAAAACGTGTGCTTTCAGTAAGTAAATGAAAAGCAACATAGCTTAATAAAAACAAGCTTGAACAAAGTAAAGCCGTCATATTTAAATTGCGATGTAGTATCCATTTTTTTGCCTTAATAGCGGCAAAACTTGCTATTAATAATACGGCTACACAAGCATTCATACTTGCATGGAAAGCAGGTAAAATATGAACATTAAAGGGTAACTCAATTTCAGGTGGAGTAACATAAGCCAATATCGTAATCGTTCCGAAAATGGCAATCGTAATCAAAGCAATTATTTTGTTGCCCAAACTTTCATATTTCGGAGATAGTAATGGTTCCATCATTTTTTATTTTCCATTTCGTACCTATACTGCACATTGGTTTTGGGGTTAGGGTACTCCAATTTCAAAATATAAATATCCTCAACCAGCTTGTTAACCCTTGCCGAATCCAATGCGGAATAATACCCCCTAATCACCCTATTCTTATCAACCAAAACTAATTTGCCACTATGGTCAAACTCTTCGGCAGCACCTACTGGTGCTTTTTGTGCCGTCATAAAATACCCTTCCATTGAAAGGTCGTACAAATCATCTTTATTACCTGTAACAAATTTCCATTGATTTGGCTTGGCATTAAATTTTTCGGCATACTTGTTTAATACCGCCGTTGTATCTCTATCAGGGTCAACCGTATGCGATAAAAAAACCACATCATCAAAACTAACTTTTGTGTTGGCTTCAAGCCTTTCGCGTACGCCTGCCAATGCCTTATTCATTACAGGGCAAACACCAGGGCAACTTGCAAAAAAGAAATTTGCAATAGTGATATTGCCATCCATATAGGCTTCGGTAACTGTTTCACCAGTTTGGTCCGTAAATGTAAAAGGCGGTATAGCATGCCAAAGTGTATCGGGTCTTCCTCGTTTGCCTTCACGTAAATAGGTGTGTTCCGATTCAAAGCCATTAACATTAGGATAGTAACGAGGCAATACAGGGCGTTTTAATAAACCCTTATTCCATGTTAAACGCTCGCCAACTAACGATGGTAAAATCAAATACCCAATTCCTAAAGGGATAATACCCAACAAACAAAGCAGTATGAAATTTTTTCTTTTCATTTATTATTGAAAGTTAAAACCTTTACAAGGCAAAAAAGTTCGCCTTCTACAACTTTTAACAAATTAATACTCAAAGTTTGGCGTTGTATCCTTCTCTTCGTAAAAATCAGTTATTGCTTTAATTGCTACTTCAGGGTCGTCTGTAATTGTAAATAAATCAATATCCTTCGGGCTAATTGTTTTATAAGTATCTCGTAAAGTGCCTTTAATCCAATCAATCATACCGCCCCAAAATTCAGTACCAAATAGTACAACTGGTACGCGGTCAATTTTTTCGGTTTGTATTAAGGTAATCACTTCAAATAACTCATCAAGCGTACCAAAACCACCAGGCATAATTACAAATGCCTGAGCATATTTTACAAACATTACTTTTCGTGCAAAAAAGTAACGAAAGTTCAACATCTTATCATTATCAATATAAGGATTGCCATTTTGCTCAAAAGGCAAATAAATATTTAAACCAACTGATGCGCCTTCGGCTTCCTTTGCGCCCTTATTACCAGCCTCCATAATACCTGGTCCGCCACCAGTAATAACACCATAACCTTCAGCAACAATACGTTTTGCTAAATCAACTGCTTCTTCGTAATATTTTGTGCCAGGCTTGGTACGAGCCGAGCCATATATAGAAACACAAGGACCAATTTGATCCATTTTTTCAAAACCATCAACAAATTCAGACATTATTCTTAATATCCTCCACGACCCTTCTGCCTGTACTTTCGTCCAATTCTTTTTTACTTTACTATCCATTACGTTTTTAATTTGAGGCTGCAAAGGTAAGCTAGGAAAGCCTTTTATGTTCAATAGCATTAAACAAGCATTGCTAGCTTTAAAATATTAACAAAAACCCGTTGCACATTTTAAGATTAAACTTACAAATTGGGAAGGAAGTCTAAATTGGTATAAGGCAAAAATCACGATAATGGGATGTCTGGGCGACCCCGTCATTGCGGAATTTCGCTTGTAAATTTCAATTTAAAAGGGAAATATCCGCAATCTAAAGGTAACAGATACCGGATAAACGAATGCTACTCATAAAAATGAGCATCCGTTTTCTGGCATGACAAAAACATTTGGTGTAATAGTACTTAAAACATCCTAAATGCACAACGGGTTAATAAAAGATTATTGTGCTACTGTGTTAACGACAAGCTTACCCTTATACCACCCCTTTGCCTTGTTGATGGGAATGAACGGGTAGTATATGGAATGGTGCGTGTACGTTCATAAAATAACTGCACCCTAATCCTGTCGTTCACCACATAATCAATAGTTGGCGATGTTGTGATAATTTTATTACCATTGGTTTCCTCCCCAAAATCCTTATCAATACCATTGTTCATGGTTAGGTTATCGCGGAATGAAAAATCCATTTTAAAGTTAATATCATTATTCAAACGGATTTTTTCGCCAGTTTTTTTGTTTTTAAACGGTAAGGTCAACCCTTTTAACTTAAATCCAAAGCCTGCAATTATTTCTTGCGAGCGTTGCTCAATTAACTCATAAGCCAAAAAGTTAAGATTTAGCGTTCGAGATTTATTATACTTAAAATTCAACTTCAAACCATTTTTAAAAGTCATATCAACCCCTAATAATGGCGATAATTGTTCGGAAATAGTGATACCCGGCACATTATAATATGGGAAGAAATTACCCGACAGCGTATCAATTAATGCGTTATTATAAAAATCTTCGAGCACTGCGCTTTCCTCCCCTTGCCAATCATCATCCGTTATTAAATTTGATACAGAGTAGGTTGAAGCATAACCATGATCAATTTTAAAGGATTGGAAGATTTTACTAAAGGCTTTTATCTTAGATAAACCGCTGTACGAAATCCGCCAATTAGGCAATGGAACTGGATTTAACGGTTTATTTAACTTAATTGAATTGGCATCAACCCCATTATAGGCTGCTAAAAAGGCTGGTATTAAAACATCTTGGCTTAGCGGACCAAAACCATCTGCATATCTAGCATCAAACAAGCTATCAATAGGATTAAAATATTCACCAGCCGAATAGGGGTTCAACTCCCCTAGCCTTTGAGAAATGATTGCCCTATTCTCCTCAAATATTTTGTACGTGGTTGATATATTGTTGGAATCTAACCTACTATACATCGTCCTTATCGGGATGGTTGAAACGGTGAAGGTCGCCGTAACTCTAGGGAAAAGGTGCTCAAATACGCCCTCATCATTAACCTTAAAGTTCTCTGAATAAGATTCTGACCATGTTTTAGTCAAATTCAAATCAATTTTAAAATCTCTAAAAGGCTCAAGCGTTGCTTTTGCGCTTAAATTACGGTTATTGGTTTGTACATAAGGCGTTGTAAGGCAAAAATTATGCGATATCCAACCATCTTGCGCACGCTGGTACAACCACGAGGTATCGGGCTGCATACCAAAGGTAAAATCAAGCCCAGGGGCGTAAGTACCATCGCCAAATGCCTGCCCCATTAAACGTGGGCTTGGTAAAAAGCCAGGTAATTCCGTTCCCCAACTATGTTGGTAATTAATATTACCCCGTTTAAGCATAGTAAGCGGTTGCAAAAATATTTTAGCCGCTAAACTCGGTTCATTAGGATCTCGTTTTTTCTTCTTTTTACCTTCTTCACCCTCATTAGCTCCGTCCTCATTTTTAGCAGTTGGTTGCGCCCTTCGGTTTGAGTTGCCCCCCCTATTGCTTTGGTTTAACTTTTTCAACTTAGGAAACTGATTATAAAATTTCTGGAAATTTAAATTACCATTGATTTGAGCCACCCTTTCATTTCCAATAATATTACCGAGTGAATCAGCCGCAAAGCGTGAACCCGCAATCCAATTATAATTGGCTTCGTACTTTGCAGTAGCATCTAACCATTCAAAAATCGGGATTTTTTTAAGCGGTAATTTATAGTTAACCGCAAAAGTTTGGCTGTACCTTAAATTACGACCGCCATCCCAAAAATCTTTCATTAATTGACGACGAGCAGCTTTATCAATTCTACCACCGTCTTCATCAATTCTAGATTCATTAGCAGCAGTAAACTTCAAACTCAACGATTTTGCCAAATCATAATCTAAATTGTAATTCCGTGTCCAAACAAAATCCTTGTTATAGCTAGTAGGAAACTGGTATCCGTCCGCTTCAAACGAACGCAAGCGAAGTGTTTCGTACATACGGTTAACACTTGTACGGAAACCAAAACTTTTAGGAATAAGGTTAAAATTAAAATCGCGGATGATTTTAAGATACTTTTTGTTGCTCTTAATCTTTTTACGGAAAGGCGTTATATATTTCGGCTTGGTAGTATAGGTATAATCTAAGTTTACCCTATGCTGTTTTTCGTTTTGTGTTTCAATAACAGGGTCGCGCTCATCAATTTCGGTATAGGAGTAGCCTAAGGTAACGTTTTCAATATCCCAAGGCATTGGTTTCTTTTTGCTTTTAGGATTACGTAGTTTTTTAACCCCCGTTAAGTTGATGGATTTGGTTGCGGTAAAATCCTGCGCTTCCCGTTTTGCCTCCTTTGCAGCATCCTCCCCTTCATAAAGCCGTATGGAATCGAGTTTTTCCTCCATTAAAATATCGGTATTAAAAGGATCAAACTGCGGGTTACTAACCGAGCGGGTATAACCAACCTGCAATGGAATTTGCATATTTGCCGATTTAGGCAAAAACTTATCTAGCCTAAAATTACCGATAACATCGCTTTCGTAAAGGTTATCGGTATAACGGTCGTTAACTTGCTGCTCAATAGTACCAAAACCAGCCGTGTGCATACTACCCGAAACCGTTACATCACCAAAATCTGCCAATTTCATATCCATTCGGGCTAAAGCTGCCCAACCGCCTTGTTCATTAAAGTCAGCCAAAGCCAACTCATTAAACCAAACCTCAACACATTTTGATAAACCATCATCGGTTTCTTGATTTATGGCACGTCGTTTAGGGTTTCGCACCCCTAACATAATGTTTTTAATATCTCCCAAATCGGGGCTACCAACAACCGTTATTTTCCGCCCATCATCTAAAAACTTAGTGTACTGTTTACTATAATCGTCAAAATCTTGATCGGTAAAATTCCGTTGCTTTTTTACATCCACTAAATCCTTTAATACTATATCCACCCTATTGGCATCGGGCCAAATTTCACCCTGGGTACTTGCACCCCATTGCGTTAAAGCCAATGGTATTTCGTACTCATAATAGTTTTGGTTAAAATCATCACCCAAACGAATAATAGCGGATACATCCCCATCTTCATGTGGGTGATCGGCATCCAAACTTTCTTCGGCGTGTATCCACATTTGAAGCCTTTTAAACTGCCTTATATCTACTTTTTCTGCTTTAAAAACCGCCCTTGCTGAACCATCTTGCAAGTTGCATAGCTGAACCGATAATGCTTGTTCGTTTTGTTGGGTTTGCACCCCTGTTGTACCTGGCGACAATTCACGAATTGTTTCAGGCGGCAATACATAAGGGATAGGCTCACGCCCACCACTTTGCTCAATACTTACCGCACTTACATTAAATATGGTTTCTTCGCCATTGTCATTAGGAAAATATTCCCCAGGCTCGCGAATATCCTCTTCATATTTACGCCATGTGTTACGTACCAAGCCCAAACGTGCAAAACGACAAACAACATCATTCTGGAAATTAGTCATGTACATCCGCATAAATTGAATAGCACGGAAACCTTCAATACCTCCCACATTCTCCGTTGGGTTTTGAATTGGGATACGGAAATGCAACCAACGAGATGGAATGCCATCCACTGTATTACCTTCAACTATATCGGCAATATAGGGGTGGCTTTCATCCATATTGGGCTCTAATTCAACCTTATATTCATAATAAGATTCTGATTGCTCCAATAAATTATCTTGGTTCAAATCCTCAGAATCTGGAACACTTGAAGTAGCCACTTGCGCCCCCGAAACATCAGCATTACCATCGGGGTTATTAAACTTTTTATAACGGGTTATAATATCATCATTGCTATCGTAAACATCGCTATTGTAATAAACATAATCATCATTAGCGGGGTCGGCTAAAATAGCTTCTTTCACATCGCTGTCTAAAGCTGCATTATTAATAGCTTGTAAATAATCCGCAAACAACACACTTTCGCCCGCATTATCAACACCATCAAAACCAACATCCTGCGCCTCCCTATTGGCAGCATCGCTATCAAAAGCATTTGAAATTACGGTAGTTAATGGCACTCGCGACCAAGCCGTAGTATCAACATTTTGTGGACCACCCGGGCGTGGCAAACCGTTTTCAAAAAAGCGTTTACCATCCTTTAATACATCCTCCGAAATACGCCCCAAGTTAAAATATAACTCACCGCTATTATCCGTATCGTAAAGAAATGGATCCATTAACCAAAACTCGATAAACTCGTAATTCTGTTTCTCAAAGTTGGTATTGATTAAATCGCGCGAAATACCCGCCCATCTATCTTCAGGATTTTCTAAAGTACCGTCTATATTCAAGCCATCAACATCAAAGTTGTATGGTCCTCTTTCAGTTGGGCTATAAGCTAAATCAAAGGTAAAAAGGTTGGTTCCTGTAATATTAAAATCAACATCCGTATTCGGGAAAACCTCAGTAATAGCTACCCTACGGGCATAGTGATTACCTGAGTTATAAAAATCTTGATCCATACGATACCAAGCCAATTTTGCCCTATTTTCGCCATATTGGTAATCGTTTACCAATGAGTACTCAGGAAAACGCCGCGGCGTTGATGACAAGGCCCAACTTTGAAATGGTTGGTCTAAAAAATTAACACTTTGTGCGCCTTCAAAATCATCAAGAAACACAATTCCGTTATTGCCGCCATCAATAGCGCGGGCATGCCCCGGAATTAATTTTGCCGCCTCACCAGCAATAGTTATTGACGAAGGCTCTTTGGTTTCAATACCAGGAATTTTATCCACCAATCGGGTTAAAAATGGTGCATCTTTAAAATAGTTTAAATCAAAACCTAAAATACGGTTGTTAATCGCATCATCCCCATAATTGGTTTTACGGGTATAAGGCCTTTGCGATAAACGCATATAGGTTGCCCCTAAAGTAAAGTCATCATTAATCCAATAATCAGCACGTAAGCCCATCATTGTTTTTTGCTGGATGCTAAAAAGCGATGGATCTTCAAAACGGATATTAATCGGTACTGCCGATTCAATATAAGCATCGTTGGTAATGGTAACACGCCCTAAACCGTAATTCACATCATAATCAACACCTTCGGTTAAAATTTTACCCCCAGCTGAAACTATAATGGAGTTACGAGGCACATTAAATGCCCCTAATTGATACTCGTTTGAGGTACTCGATTTGTAGCGACCCTTTATTAAGAATCTGTTTTTTTCAGGATATTGGAGCACCGCCTGCTTGGTATTAACATATAATGAGTCAAAGGCATAAAAAGAAGCCAATTCCTGTTCACTATCATCAAATTGCTCCCTTAAATCCTTACCAAATGGCTCAAGAACTGGGAAAATCAACCGCCCATTACGAGAAACAATGGTATAACCTTCCACAAAATCAAAAATACCATCCCCATTTATAACAGGATCAAGCTGATGATTCAACCTATCTAAGCCAAACAATTGTAATAAAGTTTTACTTCTAACTGATTGTGCTTCAGGAATAAAACGGCTTAAAACGCCACCCGGTGTTTCGTAATATATATCAAGCCTAAAATCTTCTTGGTTAATTTGAAAAGCACGTAAAGGGTAAACGTTTTTCATCATCAAATCCCAAATTGGTAAATTAGGGCGGATGTCGGTACTCTTCAACATTTTAAGGAAAATCACTCTATCCGTACCAGTTGAATCCACTACAACGCTTTCCGTCATTTCGCCCACTTGGTAGCTTTGCCCTGTTGCCAAATCATCATACTCAAAGGCAACACCAATAATATCTTGGTCTTGTAATGGTGTATTAATTGATAAGAAACCTAACTGTGGGTCGAAAGTATATTCGTTGCTTTGAAGCATGCGGGCCTGCGTCAACCTAAAATCTTGAATATCCTCTAAACCATCATTCAATAATCGAGGTATCACCTCATCATTTTTTCGATAAGTCTCGCTCGATATTAATCGTGAGTATAAATCGTTTGAGCTATTATCCAAACGATTACTGGTTGTTGTTGACTGAACTTGATTGCTAAAAGGATCTGGTTCTCCTAAATCCATAAAAGCAATTACATCACGTGCTCGTTCGGTTTCGTTTTCACGATTAGTTACCCAAACCTGCATTCTTCTAATACGCACCTTTGTGTTTATTATCGGAATGTTGCTCATGTTTTCATTGAAACTATCACGGAAATAATGCCCTAAAAAGAAGTGCCTATTTTCTTGATACTCATCCGCATAAATTTCAAATTCTTGAATTTGCGCACCTTGTTCAATTTTAATCGTCTCAGCCCTTGATTTTTGTTGAGAAACAACTCCTGTAAGCGTTAATCGGCCAAACTGCAATTTGGTTTTTAAACCAAACAAATTTTGCACGCCCGGTATTAATTGCGTGTTCAAAGGAAAATTAATATTACCCGCTTCAATTGATTGGATAATGTGATCCTCGTCGCCCGTGTATTTTAGCTCCAACCTATTTTCAAAATCAAAAGTTGTTTTAGTATTATAAGTTGTACTCAAGTTAATTCTGTCGCCAATTGAGCCTACAACACTCATATTAATGTTCATATCAAACAAAAACTGCGGTTGGCTTTGTAAACGGCGCACCCGCTCAGAAAAATATGGGTTTTCCGTTCTGTTTGATTGAAAACCAAACTCTAAATCAATACCCCCTGTTGGTCGAATATCAATACCTCCGCAACCTAAAAAGCCACAATCATCATCAACTTTAGGCAATTTGGGGCTAATACCCTGCCCTTCCAACCAATCGCCAATTGTACCACCAGCCCCATTACTACTGTTATATGAGTTATTCGTGTTTGATAGGCTATTCCAATAATCATTAATTGATTGGTCATCCTGCATTTGAATAAACTCATCATCATTAAAATAAGAAGGAGCACCATAAGGCGAATCTCCAATTACATTTTGAATGATATACTCCCCCGTTTCTGGGTCGTACTGAATATTTTCTTGTATGGCGTTGTTCTCTAAATCAAAAGGATTTTCTGGCGCATCAGGGTCGTAAGGGTCGGTTTCAAGCGGATACAGTAAATCGCCCGTATCCACAGGCTCTACCGTAGGATACAGATATGGGATAACGACAAAAAAGTTGTTCTCTTCACCGTCAACCCAGTTAAAGCATGTTATGGAAAGCAGCATTATTAAAATAGCTGCTAAAAATTTATAGCCCAATTTCACTAATTACAAAATTTTTAAACATTGTTTAACCAAACCTTCAACTGAATCCACTGAAGGGTCGGCTTTCAATATTTTATCAATTGCCTTACTTGCTGCCACTTTAGGAAAGCCTAGTATGAGCAAAGCAGATAACGCTTCGTTTACATTGCTATTGTGTGTAACCGCTATTGTTTCTCCTTGTAAAGCATTCTTCTTGAATTTATCCTGCAATTCAACAATTATTCTTTGTGCAGACTTAATGCCAATTCCTTTAATCGACTTTAAAAAATTAACATTACCACTAGCAATAGCCTCTTTTATTTCAATTGATGAATAGGCCGACAAAATCATACGAGCCGTATTAGTACCAATGCCCGAAACACTAATTAAGTCTAAAAAAAGTTGCTTTTCATCTAAATTTATAAAACCAAATAATACAGGGTAAGCACTCTCTTTTAAATAATGATATAAGTAAAGTTGAACCTCTTTTTTACCTTGAATAACCGATGCTGTATTAACACTAATATTTATGTGATAACCAATGCCATTATTTTCAACAACAACATAAGCGGGTGTGTGCTCAACAATATGTCCTTTAATGTATGCGTACAAGATATTTAGCTCTTTTAAAGCTTAGTTGATTTTTAGGCTGCAAAAGTACAAAAAAGCTTACTGCAAAAAACTAGCTGCTCAATTGTTTTAGCATTTGAATTTTTAAGCCTTATTTTGGTGGCAAAATTTAACGGATGAAATTTCCTGAAGAATTAAAATATACCGAAGACCACGAGTGGGTTAAAGTGGAAAACGATATAGTAACCGTAGGCGTTACGGATTACGCTCAAGATCAATTAGGCGATATTGTTTATGTTGAAATTGAAACCCTTAATGAAACCCTTGCACAAGGCGAAGAATTTGGAACAGTTGAAGCAGTTAAAACCGTATCAGAATTATTTATGCCCATTAGTGGTGAAATAATTGAAATAAACGAGGCATTAGAAGATGCACCCGATTTAGTCAACCAATCCCCTTATGATAAAGGTTGGATGATAAAAATTAAAGCCTCTAACTTATCGGAATTAGAAGATTTAATGGATGTTGAAGCCTATAAAAACTTAATAGGTTAATTACCTAATCAACTCAATACTATTAAATAACTTAGCAATACCATCATAGGTATGCCCTTTTACTATTACCCCTGGGCTTAACAAAGTACCTCCAAAGTGTAGCTTATACAAATCAGAGCCATCGCCACCAAAAATGCGAATTTTACCCTCTTCAGTAGTAACGTAATAACCACCACTTTCAAAAGCAACTGCTTTTAAAACTACATGAGGGTTATCTGCCAAACTAGCATTTAATAATATTACTAATGCGTTAGCACGGCTTTCATTTAAAGGCTTAAACATTTTTGCTTGGTTTTAATATGGTGCAAAATTACAAATTGCAGTTGTTATTTAGGTTCAACATTTTATTTGTAAAAAATATTTTAGTTACTGAAAGATTAAGGCACAATCATTGAAATGAGTTTAATTTGTAGATTAAATTGTTAGAAAAATAGTAAAATGGCATTAATTAATTTTGGTGGGGTTGAAGAAAACGTTGTAACCCGTGAAGAATTTCCTTTAGATAAAGCAGTTGAAACTTTAAAAAACGAAACGATAGCTATTTTAGGCTACGGTGTTCAAGGTCCTGGGCAAGCATTAAACTTGCGCGATAATGGTTTTAATGTAATTGTTGGTCAGCGTAAAAACTCAAAAAGTTGGGATAAAGCCATTGCCGATGGCTGGGTTGAAGGAGAAAATCTTTTTGAAATTGCTGAGGCGGCACAAAAAGGCACCATCTTACAATATTTATTATCTGATGCTGGGCAAATTGCCGTTTGGCCAACCATAAAAGAAAACTTAAATGCTGGCGATGCCCTTTATTTCTCGCATGGCTTCGGCATTACTTATAACGACCGCACACAAATAAACCCACCAAGTGATGTTGATGTTATCTTGGTTGCTCCCAAAGGTTCAGGTACTAGTTTACGCCGTTTATATGTTGAAGGCAAAGGCTTAAACTCAAGCTTCGCTATCCACCAAGATGCAACAGGCAAAGCACGTGACCGTGTTATTGCATTGGGTATTGGCGTTGGTTCAGGTTATTTATTTGAAACCACTTTTAAAAAAGAAGTTTATAGCGACCTTACTGGAGAGCGTGGCGTTTTAATGGGCGCATTAGCAGGCGTTATGGAGGCGCAGTACAGTTTATTACGAACCAAAGGGCATACCCCAAGCGAGGCATTCAATGAAACCGTTGAGGAATTAACCGAAAGCCTAATAAAATTAGTTGCCGAAAATGGCATGGATTGGATGTTTGCCAATTGCTCAACCACCGCACAACGCGGCGCATTAGATTGGAAAGATAAATTCCGTGATGCGGTTAGCCCTGTTTTTAATGATTTATATACCGAGGTTGAAAGCGGGCGCGAAGCACAAAAGTCAATTGACAGTAACAGCCAAAGCGATTATAGGGTTAAATTAGAAGAAGAATTAAGCCAAATCCGCAACTCCGAAATGTGGCAAGCGGGTGCTCAGGTTCGTAAATTACGCCCTTAATGGTTAACACCCAACATATTATTTCTGTACAAGAAATTATGAAAGCCAAGCAGGCCTTAAAAGGTATTGCCCGCCATACGCCCTTGGAATTAAACGACCATTTATCGGAAAAATACAATTGCAACCTTTACCTAAAAAGGGAGGATTTGCAGGTTGTGCGCTCCTACAAAATACGTGGGGCATATAACAAAATGAAAAGCCTAGCCTCCGAAGTATTAGCCAAAGGGGTTATTTGTGCAAGTGCAGGTAACCATGCACAAGGCTTTGCTTACGCCTGCAAAAAATTGCAGGTTAAAGGCAAAGTAGTAATGCCCGTTACCACTACCCAGCAAAAAATTAGCGCAGTGCAACGCTTGGGCAAACAATATGTTGAAATTGTTTTACAAGGCGACACCTACGACGATGCTTACTATGCTGCCATCGCTTTAAAAGAAAAGGAAGGCCTAAGCTTTATCCATCCATTTAGCGACGAAAAAATAATAGCCGGCCAAGGCACTATTGCCGATGAAATATTGGAAGATGCCAACGACATCGACATCCTGCTGATACCTGTTGGTGGTGGCGGTTTATCGGCTGGGGTAGGCAGCTATTTTAAGCAGATTAGCAACAACACAAAAATTATAGGCGTTGAACCCGCTGGAGCACCTGCCATGCAACAATCATTGCAAAAAGGGGAGGTGGTAACATTAACTAAAATTGATGGCTTTGTTGATGGGGCTGCGGTACGCGAAGTAGGCCACATCAACTTTGAAATTTGCCAAAATGTATTAGATGAGTTGCTTTTGGTTGACGAAGGCAAAATATGTTCAACCATATTGGATTTATATAACGAAGCCGCCATAGTAGTTGAGCCCGCAGGCGCAATGACCATTGCCGTTTTAGATCAGATAAAAGATAAAATTGAAGGCAAAAACGTTTGTTGCATTATTAGCGGTGGCAATAACGATATTACCCGAATGGCAGATATAAAGGAACGCTCAATGATTTATGAGGGTTTAAAACATTATTTCGTTATTCGTTTGGCGCAAAGGGCAGGAGCATTAAAGGAGTTTTTGGCAAATGTTTTAGGCCCCGACGATGATATTTGCTTTTTTGAATACACTAAGAAAACGAGCCGTACAAGCGGCCCAATTGTTATAGGTATCGAGCTAAAAGACAAAAGCGATTTTAAGCCTTTAACTATTAGAATGGAACAAAACGGTATTCAATATCGGCACCTTAACAACAGCCCCGATTTATTAACTTTTTTGACGTAGATGTGGACCCTGAGCATGTCGAAGGGGTGTGCAAGAGAATCACCCGTCATGCTGAACTTGTTTCAGCATCTAAAAAACACCTAATTTTGAAACAATGGAAAATTGGTTAGACGATAATAAAGATACACCTTACCTCCTAAGAGTTGAAATTGAAAATTTAAAATGTTTCAAAAAAACAACCTTGAACTTATTTCAAGATGTTTTCCCTTCACAATGGACAGTTATATTGGGGGACAATGGAACTGGGAAATCAACCTTACTTGAAGCTATTTATTGCTTGTCACCAAATTTTACAAAAACTGAATCATGGCTCCATTCAAATGAACAAGATGATTTTTATAATTTAATTGGTTTTTTGCATTTTGATAAAACAGGGTTTGATTATAAGCTTGAAGCACTTTATTATATTTACTCTAAACTAGCTTTTATAAGTGAAATATGGCTTGAAAACTCAAGCGGCAGCCATGTATCACCATACTACTTTAAAAATACATTCATTTGGAATTATGGAGCAACAAGAAAAACACTCCTATCCAGAAACATTGAAGTTAACAATGACCCATATAAATCCACACTCTTAGATGAAAATGCTTTTTTGTTAGACCCCGAAGCATGGTTTATTGATAATAACTTAGCTCGTAACAATAAAGGGAATAAAGACTTTGTTAAAAGTAAAAAATATGAATATGAAACGATAAAAAAGCTACTCATTCAATTATTACCAGACATTGAAGATTTAGAGTTTACTATACCCAATGAAGATAACCCAACACCGAAGTTAAAAGCAAAAACCCCTTATGGCTGGGTGGGCATCCACGATTTAAGCATGGGTTATAAAACTACTATGGCTTGGTTGGTCGATTTAGCGGTACGCATGTTTGGAAAATATAAAAAGCACGAAAAGTATAAAGATGAACCATTAGCAGGACCTGCCATTGTATTGGTTGATGAAATTGATTTGCACATGCACCCTAAATGGCAGCGCACCATTATGGATCATTTAAGCGGTATTTTCAAACGTACCCAATTTATTGTTACGGCCCATAGTCCTTTAATCGTTCAATCAGCCACCGATGCCAATGTGGTTGTGCTTAAAAAAGTACCCGACGAAGAAAATGAAGGGCAATATCATGTAATTATAGATAACAAGCCGGAAAGTGTTAAAGGCTGGCGTATAGACCAAATTTTAACAAGCGATTTGTATGGATTAGAAAGCTCAAGAGATAAAGAAACAGAACAGTTGATTATTGAAAAATCTGAAATTTTGGGCAAATCCAAACTATCTAAAAAAGATGAAAAACGGTTAGACGAGATAAACGCAATAATTGAAGGCTTGCCATTTGGCACTTCAAAAGAAACGATTGAGGCAGAACAACTTTTAGTTCAACAAGCTAAAAAAGTTAAAGCATAGTCCATTATGATTCAGATTGTAAAAGGTATTGCTCCCACAGTTTTAACAACAAAAGGTGTTACTGAAACACAAAAAAATCTAGCTGACTATCAAAACGGCACTATAAAGTTCAAAATTCTAAACAGCATCTATAACCATGATAGCGTAAAAGCTACTTTAGAAAAAGCACAACATGAAAAATGTTGCTTTTGCGAAACAAAGCCCATCCGTTCTTTTGGAGATGTTGAACATTTTAGACCTAAAAATGCTTACAGAATAAAAGGTAATTCAGCTTATCAATACCCAGGCTATTTTTGGTTGGCTTATAGTTGGGACAATTTATTTTTTTCATGCGAAGTATGTAATCGAGTATTTAAGCGCAACTATTTCCCCATTGAAGATGAAACAACAAGAGCTCCCTTAAACAACTTAGATATTTCCAACGAAGCAAATCTTATTATCAATCCTCAAACGGAAAATCCTGAAGATTATATAGCTTATCGTGCCTATCAACCTTATGCCATTAATGATAATTTAAAGGGGAAGACTACAATTGAGCTATGTGGGTTGAAAGTTGTAAAATCTAGACATAGAACCGAAAAACTAAGGAAACGGATTAAAAAGTTGGTAGATGAACGAGCCAAATACTATGGACACATGAAACTACATTACAAAAATTACACTACTGATGTTGATGTACGAACTCTTTTTGCTAATGCAGTAAAACCCTCCGCCCAATGGTCGTTAATGATAAAATGCGCCTTAAAAGATAATTTTAAATACTAAAACCTACTCCCTAAAGCCTTGCCCTCCAACATGGGTACAAAAGCCGCTTCATCTACTTTAAGCAATGCGTCATTTCCAAGAGTATCTTTTGATACGAGTTGGAAATCTAAGAAACAAAACTTCGGTTAATGAACGTGAATAATGTTTAAGTGCAATACCACGTCATTTATAATCAACGCTTTAATTTTTACGAGCCGTCAACCTGAACTTGTCTGCGCCGGCAGCCCAGTCAGCATCTAACCTAACCGTCATTCTATGTTTGTGAAAGCTTAAATTAATTGTTTTAAAATCAAAGGAAATAGCTGGGAGGGGATAAAGGTTGTTGTCCGTCATTAGTCTCTAACAGACAGTCTGGAATGTTAGCCCCCGCTCCCGCTTGTTAAAAGCTTGGACAGTTCATTAGGCAAAAAGCCTGCATTCAGAATCGATAAGCCAGTAACGAGCCGCTATTCCCCGATTTAATCCTAAAAACAAAGTTATGTTATTGGTAGGTATTGACATCAGCAAAGCCACTTTCGATTATGCTTTCGCGAAAAACAAGGGTTGGCGGCAAGCGGCTTTCCCCAACAGCCCTGTGGGCTTCAAGAAGCTGGAAAAACTTTTGCCCCCGGGCGCACATTTGGTAATGGAAGCTACTGGGCCTTACTACATGCCGATGGCCGAATGGTTTCACGACAAAGGCTACCGACTGACGGTCTGCAACCCATTGAAGTGTCTACCTTTAATGTTACAAAAAGTATAAGCGCATAACTTCAAGTAATTATGGTAAAAAAGTATGAAAATGAATTTAAGGTAATGATAGCCGAACTATTATTATCAGGAGTGCCTAG
>Ga0163109_10000449_pt1 | contig 33253 bp, 30 predicted proteins | sample CRUFie1St13metaG_FD_108704 | JGI IMG/M metagenome (GOLD analysis project Ga0163109, IMG submission 108704) | Marine microbial communities from the Costa Rica Dome - CRUD Field 142mm St13 metaG | ecosystem: Environmental > Aquatic > Marine > Oceanic > Photic zone | place: Costa Rica: the Eastern...
AGATTTGCTAATTTTGGCTTTCGGAGCCACATAAGACAAGGGGCGACCTATCCCCATAAGTCGCCCCTCTTTTTTCTTCTCTATGCCTAAGGACCACTCTGTGAGTGCATCCAAAGGACTTTACCGAACCATAATTTCTTCGACAGTTAGCTATATGCTTTTTCCCATGCAAAGTGTTGGATCAGGTAGCCTCCTCTCATTTGTCTGGGCTTCGGTCTGCGTTTTAAAGCACCAAGAAGTTTTTTTGTCGGAGACACGCTAGCCGATAAATTTATAATCCACTTTCCAACCTCTTGATCGGGTACTGTGCGTCCTTCTTGTTGCGGTTACACTCCAGATTACTGGAGTATAATAGGTGGAATACGGATTAATATCCCATAAGGTGCTGGCGTAGAGTAATTTCCAAATCTGAAAATCACCGTCTTGCCGGCACCTAATGAGCGGAAGCCAACGTACCCTTCGGCTGTCCGATTTCATCGAGCAGCTCTCCAAACCAGGGCTCTTCCGTATTGAAAGGCTTACCTCCTTTAATCCGCTCAAACTCGCAAGCCCGCATGATGCAATGGCGGTCCTCGTCGTGACCCACAACCCCACTTAGTCCGGCCAATGCGGATTCGACCGCCGTATCTACGCAACTCTTAATGAGGTTCAAGTCCTTTGGATTCGCCGAGGCCGCTCGAGAGTAGTAACCACTTTTCTGCACGAGTACCTTATCGGCATCGATTTTTTCCGCGAACTGCTTGGCAAAATACTGGCCGGGATTTATGAAGTCGAGCTGCACGTGTCCAAACGCATCGCGAACGATTTTCTCACCCGTCGCTTCTTTGGCAGCAACGATCGCATCAACCCCTGCCCCCTCGCTCAAGAAAATGTTCACGTTGTCATGCTCATCCATGATCTTAATTAAACGTTCCGCCTCGGAGTCGAGGTCGACTTCGAGTTCAGGCAGATAAACCGCATGCACATCGTGGCGTTCTTGGCTCAAGCCGATCTCGGGCACCCACTGCTTTTGCTTCAACCGGTCATGATACTCTTTCGCAGTAGCCGCGGCAAGCCACCCGCAATGACGCCCCATAATCTCATGGATAATCAACATCCGCGAGTTTGAATTGTGCTCCGCGACTATGTTCGTAAAGTGATTCGAGGCATGCTCGGCTGCCGTCCAGGCTCCCAGTGTTTGACGAATCGGGTAGACGTCGTTGTCAATCGTCTTTGGCATCCCAATGACTCGAAGCTCGTAATCGTTTTTGGCCAAGTAGGCTGCTAAGTCCGCTGCGGCAGTGTTAGTATCATCGCCGCCAATCGTATGCAACACGTCGACGCCATCCTTTACGAGTTGCTCAGCTGCGACCTGCTGGGGATCCTGACCTTCCCTGACCAAGCCCCGCTTTACGCAATCCGCAACATTGGTTAACTTAACTCGTGAATTTCCAATCGGACTCCCTCCGTACAGATGGAGAGTCCCCGCGTTTTCACGAATCTGAGGCGTCACGGTGTAGCTGAGACCTTTGAGAAGCCCCCAATAACCATTCTTGTAACAAATTATCTCAACATCCGGAGCAATCTCCGTATAACGCTGTATAAGACCGCCTATAGCGGAAGATAAACAAGGGGCCAAGCCGCCCGCGGTTAAGATACCTACTTTATTAACAGCCATAGAAATGGATTTGATTTTTTGAGTTTTGAAACGGGGAGAATGATTCCCTCCCCAAAGAATGGGTACCGCTAAACCGTTTCCAAATGAAATACAAGCCCCCTGATTGAAGGTTTTGTGGTCAAAAGATCCAGTAAAGCTAATGTGTTCTGCAATTTCTTGACTGACAAATCTAAGCAACTCAACAAGTCGGTTCCTACACGGCTGCCACTCTCCCCTCGCAGCGTTTGCCAGTAACTTTGGGCTGCTAAGGTCAGGCCGTTTAACCCTAAACGGCCAATACCTGTAAACTCAAAGCGACTGCTCAGGGAACTTACTTCACCGATGCTACGACCGATAAGTAGAAAGCTCACCATTCCCTCAACACCACTACTCCACCGTTATAGTAATCTTCTTTGAGATTACAGCGGGGGAATGAGGCAAGTGTATTTTGTCACCTAATACCAACTGCAGGGTATGCCTTCCCGGAGAAAGCTCAATCTTCTCTTCTGTTTGCCCTTTTCCAAAGTGCCTTATATTGTCTGTCGCCGGTAAGGGCAAATCTAAGCTGGGCAGCTCGTCCAGATCAATGATTAGGTGATGGTGACCCGTGTCCGGTATATCGACACCCGCCGGGGCCACTCCCATTCCTATGAGCCCAAAGCGAACCCTGACTGGAGACTTCACCGTCGCCCCATCCCTTGGAGAAATGATGTAGGCCTTCGCCCCTTTTGGCGAAGGCGTCTTTGGAAGCCCGTCAACAGCGACAAGCGGTGACGCAATTAAAGATAGAACGATTAAAGATAGTGCAGTTTTCATAATAGATAGATTTAATTAATTGAAAAATTTAGAGCAATAAGTATCCGTATTTTGAATAAATTGATTTAACTTTGGGCCAAAACCTAATCTGGCATTTTAAATAGCGTTTCATCCACCGGAACATTGGGTTCAAAGCTGGTGATTTTCATTACCATGCTCATGCCCATCATTTGCGCTTCGACATGGACCGGCATGCACAAATCACCCATCTTTTCGTAGGAGCTCACTTTGGCTGAAACGGGCACGATCCCCTGCTCGCCCATGTCCTCAATGGTTTCCATCTTTTGCATAAGTCCCGTCTCTTCTTCAAAATAAAGAGTTTCCGGATGCGAGCCTTGGCCCGTGATACACTCCACGATCGTCAGACCGTCATCACTCATGCCTTTCACTTTTGCAGAGGTGTATTTCTCCGACAGTTTCAGTCCCTCTTTGAAATCTGCCTCTGACAGCAGCTTTTCCAGCTCGGATCCCAAGAGCTCTCGACTGCCCTGAATCGGATCCGTGGACCAGCCCTTTTCGCCGTCAAAACCCCGTTTCATTTGCCCCATCCCCGGAATATCCATGACCACATAAATCTTATTCGGCTGCTTAAAGGAAACCTCCCTCTGCATGCTCATGCCAATCGCCGGCATCTCCATCGTCATTCCTATCAACGCCGTTTCTATATCCGCATAAGCTTCCTCCCCGCCGAGAGCTCTTGCATGAGAATCGAAGATCCTTTTAGCCGCTGGTTCGATCTCCGCTACCGCCATAGAACCTAAGAGGACCAATGCGACCGAAAGAAAGCAAAATACTGGGATTCGAAATGTCTTCCTCATCAGACTCAATTTATTCGGTGAAATCAGTTTTGCCGCAAGATCCATTTTTGAGCGGCTTCTATGACGTTGTCCCGGCCTTGACGAAGACGGGCGGGCGACAATTCAACTTTAAAATCCGGATCCACCCCGACACCCTCAATTCGAGTTCCATTAGCCGTTTCATAATCCGCGATTGCCATTTGGAGGAAGTACCGATTGGGCAACCGCTTAAACAATGATGGCAGGGCCGCCCCGGGGGTCCGGCTTCCAAAGACACGACCACGCCCGGTTTCCTTCATATCAGCGGCAAAAATCTCGCTGGTCGAAATCGAGTTGTTGTCGACCAAAATCGCCAACGGCCCAAGGAAAGCCCTTTTTTGCGGATAGACAATGTAGTTCAGGTGACCTCGCCGAAGTCGCATTGTTCCCATTAGGTATTCATCGTCCACTAGCATTCCCGCCAACCCTGTCGCCATAAGTCCAATACCACCCGGGTTTCCACGAATATCGATAATAAGCCCCTTCACGCTTTCGTCGATCGATCTGATGTATTTTCGGATTTCCTCCATCAGGTTAGGCACCCATAAGCTGAAGCGGATATAGGCGACATCGTTTTTAAGGATCCGTTTGTCGATTTCGATGGGCGACTCTCCCACGTTTCCCAGCGGAAGGGACATGTGCCCTGAATACTCTTGAAGCTCAATCGTATACGAGCGCGTCAGGCTAAACCGATTGGGCCTGACGAGGAGTTCTATCTTCCTGCCTGGCGGGCCATACAATCGGTTCTCAATCGCTTTCAGAAAATAGTAGGGCGCTGTCCGATCGAAAACATCGGCCTCATCAACCAACGAGCCCAGGCCCTGAACGGTCATGCTGTCTGCCGACACCAGCTCGTAACCGGGTTCAATACCATTCAACGCGGCAATGCTTTCCGGCCGCACTCGGTGAATAATGGGACGATTGCCGACAATCGTGAGAGTGATACCTGAATCACCTCTTTGCCACGGATTCGGCATCAACTCATTGAACGAGGGAGAAATAATCGAGAAATGAGAGTCCCCTAGTTCTCCCAGCATTTCCGAAAGCAACGCATCGAAGTCCTCCCTTTCGTCCAATGTACCGAGTCGGTTTCGATATTTTTCCCCAATCGACCGCCAGTCCTTCCCATCAAAATCCGGGTCGTAGTAGCTTTGGGCAATATCGCCCCAAACGGCGTCGAAAACCGTTTCATAATTGGAATTGGCCCGCAAATGCATCGCAATTCCAAGGCAAGACGAGCCAATCAGCACTATCCGAACCCAGTTTCGCAAAATCTGAAATACCGCCAAAATTTTGAACACTCCCCTAGCTTGAGCCCAATAGAAACTTAGTAAAGCGGCGACTCGCGAATACAGTTGGGTCGAGGTCGAAAAGGTTTGATTATCAAGCTATACGCTTTGCGTTCATAACGACCTTAGTGGTTGAGGCCACTAATCACCTTTTTAACGAATCTCAGCCCCGTACCAAGCCACCATTTTCTCAAGCCCTTCACGCAAAGAGGTCTTCGGCTCCCAGCCCAACCGCGATCGGATCTTTTCGATGTTGGCGTGGGTCGCTCTTTGATCGCCGGGTCGGGCTGGCCGAATCGCAATGCGAGCTTTTTTTCCCATTATTTCTTCCACCGTTCGAATCGCTCTTCGGGTCGTAAAGCACTGATCCGTCCCTAAATTGAAGATTTCCCCTGCTGCTTTGTTCCAATTTTCGATTGTAGTGAGAATTCCCTCACAGATGTCCCCTACATAGCTGTAGGAACGCTGATGATCGAGGCTTCCTTTGAAAAGAGGGAAATCCGAGTCTTCGTCTATTGCACGAATAAGCTTAGGAAACAGCTTCTCCGGCCGCTCCCGCTCCCCAAAAACGGAAAACAACCGCAGCGAACAGGCAGGAAATCCAGACAAACGAAAGGCCCCCATCACTTCCAGTTCCGCTGCGAGTTTTGTCTCGCCATACCACGAGGCTGGTTTCGGCTCAGCTACTTCGGCATCCATCGCCCTGATTCCATAAACCGATGATGAAGATATGTTTACAAACCGTTTTACCCCACATCGTTGCGATGCCTCAAGCAATCGGTGAGTCGCAACGGTATTGTTTCGGTTGTAGTCCGCCCATGGAGTCTTCTCAGAAATTCCGGGCTGTCCTGCAAAGTGCACCACGCAATCAGCTCCAAAAAAAATGTCGTCTAGGGGATCTACCGCTAAATCCTTCCCATAAACCCTTACGCCTGACCGATCTAAAAATGCTGCGTTGGTTCGCTTGATTTTCGGATCGTAATACTCTGAGAATGAATCAACTCCCGCAACGTCGTACCCTTTGTCAATCACACGCAGAGCGAAATTGGTACCGATGTAGCCAGCGATTCCTGTAACGAGTATTCGCATTATCCTCAGAAAGAACAGTTACGCAGGCGTGTCCAACCTAAATCCTCCTTAGCGGCTGGCTCGCACCAATAGATTATCGAACTCGGAAACATTTGGAGGGAGCTTGTCAGAAAAATGTGATACCGCCCTAATTTGACTAATACCAGTTAGATTTCAAATCTGGGCTGAGATAGCCAGGGAAGCTAATCCGGTTTATTCAGCTTCACGCACTTGGCAGAGGGGGCAGACTGCCTGCCTCCGCCTCTCTCCTTCTGGTTTCCAATCCTCGAGTGGATCAATGAGATCCATAATGAGAACACGGATGGCGAAGTTGGAGAATTTGTCGATATAGCCAGTGCCTCTGTAACGAATTTAACCAGATATTCCATTTCCATCTAAAAAAGAAGCTATGGGAACATTTAGGGCAGTATCAGCCTCAGCGGTATTCTACCCAATGAATCAAACGGCTTTGGTCCCCTATCGCTTTACAAAACAGGAATTCAAAACGGGGTGCCAGATGGTCTGGCAATTAATCTTCTACTTGACCCGATCGTTCAGTTTCTCAGCTGTGAGGTAGGCTTTACCGCCATAAATGGAGCTGCCAATGCCCCTGACAAGCAATGACATCGGGGTTGCAGAATCTTCCTCCGCCTTTTTAGGATATTCGCTCCAGCTTACTGGCTTGAGGTCTGACTATTCAGATTTTAACCGAGCCTGCCAAGCTGTTGCTTGGCCCGTAAGTATCTAAAACCATTCAGACCTTCCCGAGGAAATCCATGACTGACCGTGGGTCCACCGCATGGATGATAATGAAAGGACTCAAAGCTTGGCATTCGTTAAGCGATGGAAACTACGATTCAACAAGTAACAGAAAATCCACTAATCAAATCGCGGTATTCCACCCTTCGCTAAAGCTACGGCCGACTGACAAAAAGTCTGCCCCTACTTTAACAAAGAGAACTTGTTATCATATTATTTCCGGTTTTTTCAACAGATTTTTCAGGTATTCTACATACTGAGTTTTACCCAAAAACTGAATTCTGTCATTCAGTTGTTCCACAGATAACCATCCTTGCTCGTATCCGATTTCTTCGAGACAAGCCATCTTCAATCCCTGGCGTTCCTCGATAACTTGGACGAACTGCGAGGCTGCCACGAGAGACTTGTGAGTTCCCGTATCCAACCAAGCCGTACCTCGCCCTAAAAGCTCTACATTCAGCTCATCTAGCTCTAAGTAAATTCGATTCAAATCTGTAATCTCCAGTTCTCCGCGAGCAGAGGGTTTTATGCTCTTCGCGAATTCAGCCACACGCTTATCGTAAAAGTAGATCCCCGGAACCGCGTAGCTCGATTTCGGACTTGGTGGTTTTTCCTCAATGGAAATTACTCGACCACTTTTCTCGAATTCAACGACGCCATACTCTGAAGGATTCGCTACTTGGTAGCCAAAGATGGTTGCCCCCTCTGACTGCCCATCCGCCGCCCGCAAAGTACTTACTAAATCGTGGCCATAAAAAAGGTTGTCCCCCAAAACCAGCACCGCAGGTGAGCCCCCTAGAAACGACTCCCCTATCAAAAACGCTTGCGCCAGTCCCTCTGGCTTCGGCTGCACCTCATATGAAAAAGTGACGCCAAATTGCGATCCATCTCCTAGCATTCGCTCGAACAAAGGCGTATCTTGAGGCGTCGAAATGATCAAGATATCCCTGATTCCCGCTAGCATTAGCAATGATATTGGATAGTATATCATTGGCTTGTCGTAGATTGGCATCAATTGCTTGGATACAGCGATAGTACAGGGGTAAAGTCGGGTTCCGGATCCGCCCGCTAGGACAATTCCTTTTCTATTCGAAGAGTTTTTCATGATGAATTAACCGCAAAGTACGCAGTGATCGCAGAGTGGTTATTTGAATTTCGGAAACGATTTTGATAGCTCACAAGCATTTCTTTTTTTGGAGAAATTCACCCAACCAATTAGATTCGATAATAATAATCCTTGCCATAATTTTGCAATCTTCACGGTCAATCTAATTTTCCAATCCTAGGCGTTCTCGAGCATATTTCTTTTCCGCAATTTCGCTGCTCCAATCCGGATTCTTCAAGTACCACTCCACTGTCTTGCGGATTCCCGTATCGAAGGTTTCTGTGGGGGACCAGCCACATTCCGCTTCGATTCGATCGCTGTTAATCGCATAGCGCCGGTCATGGCCCGGTCGATCTGTAACGTAAGTAATTAAATCCGCATAACAAGTATGTCCACTGTTTTTAGCCTGTTCATTCTCATCCATGGGTTTCAATTCATCGAGCAATCCGCAAATGCGTCGCACTATCTGGATGTTCTCCATCTCACTACTACCTCCAATACAATAGGTCTCACCCAGTTCGCCCTTTTTCAAAGCCGAAAGAATTCCAGTGCAATGGTCTTCCACATAGAGCCAGTCGCGCTTCTGTTTGCCATCACCATAAATAGGCAAGGGATTGCCTTCCAATGCATTCAGCACTACCATCGGTATCAGCTTTTCGGGAAACTGGTATGGCCCATAGTTATTCGAGCAATTAGTCGTCACCACCGGAAATCCATAGGTGCGGAAGTAAGACCGCACGAGAAAATCACTTGACGCCTTAGACGCCGAATAAGGGCTGTTCGGAGCATAAGAAGTTTTCTCGCAAAAGGCGGGGTCTTCGGCAGCCAACGTGCCATAGACTTCATCTGTGGAAACGTGCAAAAATCGGAAAGAGCTCTTTTCTTCGTTCTGGAGTTGTTCCCAATGATTTTTGGCGGCTTGCAGCAATCTGAGAGTCCCGACTACGTTCGTTTGGACAAATGGCTCCGGACCGTCAATCGAGCGGTCTACATGGCTTTCCGCGGCGAAGTGCACAATCGTGGATACACTGTTTTCTAATAACAACAACTCCACCAGCTCTCGATCGAGAATATTCCCGTGTACAAATCGGTACATTTCGCTCGATTCGAATTCAGAAAGATTGGACAAGTTGCCCGCATAGGTTAACATATCCAAATTGACGATACGATTAAATCCGTTTTGGGATAGTGATCTAGCACTATCTCTCAGCAAGACTCGAATGAAATTTGAGCCAATGAATCCGCAGCCTCCTGTTACTAGTATTGAGTTCATAATTATGGTTAAATGCACAGTTCTCTAGGAACGCAAAGGAACTTTGAGAGTCGACTTAGGCTGGGATATTTAGAAAACGAATTTACCTCTTCAAGTGTTTCAAGCTTTGGGTGCTTAGCGAACTTCGCGATTACTTATTCTCCCGTTTCCAGTTCTTCAAAGACCATTCGAGAGCTTCCTCAATCGGTCTTAAGCTAATGCCTGATTTTTCCAATTTTGTTGTATCTAGGACGCAATTAGACCGCGGTGTCTTAGCGGCTTTTTCCATAAAGTCTTCTTCATTTTCAAAAAACTTGAAGTCCTTATTGTTGACCTCGTGTTTTAAGATGAGCTCAACTATGTCTGACGTAGTCACTGAACCAGGGTTTGTAACGTTGTAGATCCCGTATGGAATTTTATCCTCAACGCAACTCCAGCATGCTTTCACAAAATCGTCTAGCTGACTAAGTGAATTACGCGCCTGTAAAAGATTTTCGTAACGCTGCAATTTTGACAGGAAATTTCGAGATCCATCAATTTCGTTGAATGGTATCCGTAGTCTCCATACAAATCCTTCCGGCTCTGACTCGTGATCCCACTTTGGCCACTCCTTTCCCTTTTCTGTTTCCCTCCAGCCCAGAACTTCTTCTCCCAACGCTTTAGTTCCGCTGTAAAAGGAGCAAGGTGGACGTCGAAAAGAAAAATTTGGCGCGTCTTCTTCCCGCCATCCGCCCCCATCCGGACGCTCACCAGAGAAAATGCACCCGCTGGAAACATGGCCCCATCCTATGCCTAATTCGCCGCATACGTCTCTAGTAACCGCTGGCAATATCGCATTCCCATCCAAGCAGTTCCCTTTGTCCAATTCACAAGCGTCAACATTCGGTTTTCCCGTGTAGCCCGCACAATTGACAACAAAGGACACCTTGAGGGCTTTTAGGTCTTTAATAAGTTCCGTTTTGCCTGAGAAGCAAAATCGCCGCCCGCTCACTGATGTCCACTCCACAGACTTGGAATTAAGCAATTGCTTGAACAGTTTTCCAACATACCCAGTGCTTCCTAACAATAAGATCATATTTACTTTTGTTGATAATGAATTTTCGCCTCTTAACCAACCGATCTTACCCGCCTTAGGTTCATGTAAGCTTTTTTGTCACTTCTTTCTCCCCCACAAAGGCTAGCGTTATCTTCTCATTTCTTCTTGTTTTTTGAGTTCGACTACGCTGTTGGATTAGAAGCAATTTTCAATCAAGCAATCCTTAATTAGCTGAAGTGCATCAGCTTCACTCGTTTCAGAATTAGGCGGCACTTTCATTTGCTTGTCCTTTTCAGCTCCCCATAATGGAGGGTCCTGCAATGCAACCGAAGCAAGAGATATAGTAGCGGTAATTATTCGTTGAAGGATGGCGTATTGGGGCTTCATTCTGCGGCGGTTTAGACTGGGGGCTAGCTAAAGGATGTTGAGCCAGCAAGTAGAATGCTCTACTTTACAACGTTTTAAATAAATTGCCCCAACAAAGTGCAAGTTGATCCCGTTCCTCGACAATCTGGTGAGATACATACAATTGTCGCCTTCGTCTTTTCTTCCTCAAGCCTCGGAAACGTGGCGGAATCAGCAACTGAATGTGGATACTGTCAGGATTAGGATCTATCAAACCCCATGGAGCTCGACCAGAACCACTCCTGTCGAGCTATCAGAGCTTTCTACGACGACTTCGATGCTTCGTCAGCCGACTATGGATAGTCAGCCGCATCAAGCCCAATGTAATCGAAACACCATTTTTATACACCTCCTAAAATCTCAAATCACACGGGCATAGCCGGAGTCGACAGGGACGCTAGTCCAGTCTAGCTCAACACCTTTCTATCGAGGGCATTCATAGGCCATCGGCAGGGCCAGTCTGGCAGGCGTTTGCGTCTACCAACAAAAGCTAGCCAAAAGCGCTTGCTTATTGGGAATATTCGATTCTTTTCACCCTTGCCCAGTGTTCCTATACTGTGGCAAATTTCCGAAGTTTATCATGCCAAAACGCGTCGACATCGAATCAATTCTCATCATCGGAGCCGGTCCTATTGTTATTGGTCAGGCTTGCGAATTCGACTATTCCGGAACCCAAGCCTGCAAAGCTCTGAAGGAAGAGGGATATAAAGTGATACTGGTCAATAGCAACCCAGCCACTATCATGACCGATCCAGAATTTGCCGATGTAACTTATATTGAACCGCTTACGATCGATGCGCTAACAAAGATCATCGCCAAAGAAAAGCCCAACGCCCTGCTCCCAACCCTCGGGGGTCAAACCGCTCTTAACCTTTCCCTTGAACTTGACGCGGCTGGCGTGCTTGCAAAGCACAATGTAGAGATGATCGGGGCTATACCCGCCGCGATCAAAAAGGGTGAGGATCGCGAGCTCTTCAAAGAGGCGATGGTTAGGATTGGACTGGATGTGGCCAAATCCCGCACTGTCAAGTCCCTTACCGAAGCCAAAGACGCCGCCAAAGAAATCGGAGCCTTTCCACTTATTATTCGCCCAAGCTTTACCCTGGGTGGAGCCGGTGGCGGCATCGCCTACAATCGGGAAGAGTTCGAGGATATCGTAAACAACGGACTCGATGTCTCACCGGTTTCGGAAGTCCTGATCGAAGAGTGCCTTCTCGGCTGGAAGGAATACGAGATGGAAGTTATGCGAGACCGAAAGGATCAATGCGTCGTAATCTGCTCAATCGAGAATTTCGACCCGATGGGGGTCCATACCGGTGACTCCATTACGGTGGCTCCGGCAATGACACTTTCCGATCGAGAATACCAAGCGATGCGCGATGCCTCTTTCGCTGTAATAAGGGAGATCGGCGTCGAAACGGGTGGATCCAATATCCAGTTTTCTCTCAGCCCTGAGACGGGCCGAATGGTTGTCATAGAAATGAATCCGCGTGTATCCAGAAGTTCTGCACTGGCCTCCAAAGCAACTGGGTTCCCTATCGCCAAATTTGCTGCCAAACTAGCCGTTGGATACAGTCTCGACGAAATTCAGAATGACATCACCAAGAAAACACCAGCCTGTTTCGAACCGACTATTGACTATGTAGTAACGAAAATTCCGCGTTTCACATTCGAAAAGTTTCAAGGGTCAGACGATACGTTAACCTCCTCCATGAAATCAGTCGGCGAGGCAATGGCGATCGGCCTAACCTTCAAAGAGTCTTTCCAAAAAGCGCTGCGATCCCTAGAGATTGGGGCCTGGGGATTTGGGGGAGGGAAGCTGGGCGGCGACGATATTCCGACCGAAGAAACCATAAACGGTAAACTCGTTCGCCCAAATGCAGAGCGCGTCTTCTACTTACGCTACGCCCTGAAAGCAGGATACTCTCTAGAAAAAATCTTCGAGCTGACGAAAATTGATCCCTGGTTTCTTTACCAACTCAAGCAGATCAACGACCTTGAGGAAGAGCTAAAAACAGAAAACTTGGATACAATAGCCAAAGATCGTTTGCGTAAGGCAAAAGAATACGGATTTTCAGATCGGCAAATTGGAAGCTTTTTCGGTTGCGACTGGAAATTGGTGAACGAGAAACGCAAAAACATGGGAATCCCAACCGTTTTTCGACTCGTCGATACCTGTGCCGCTGAATTTGAAGCTGAGACTCCGTACTACTATTCTTCATATGGAGCCGAAAACGAGGTCATTGCTTCAAACAAAAAGAAGATTATGATCATCGGCGGAGGTCCCAACCGAATCGGTCAGGGAATCGAGTTCGACTACTGCTGCGTTCATGCGTCATTCGCACTACAGGAGCTAGGTTTCGAATCGGTAATGATCAATTCCAATCCGGAAACCGTATCCACAGATTACGATACGTCTGACAAGCTCTATTTCGAGCCCCTTACGCTTGAAGATGTACTTGAGGTCTATAATCAAGAAGGTTGTAGTGGGGCGATCGTTCAGTACGGCGGTCAAACTCCTCTCAATCTCGCGACAGAGTTAAAAGCCAGCGGCGTCAACATTATCGGCACCTCCCCAGAAAGCATAGATGCCGCTGAAGACCGCGAGCTTTTTAAGCAAATCCTCGATGAGGTCGGCCTTAAGCAGCCCGACAATCTCACGGCCCTCAACGAGTCTCAGGCATACGAGTTGGCAAAGAAGGTCGGCTTTCCGCTATTGGTAAGACCTTCATTCGTTCTGGGGGGCCGCGGCATGTTTATCGTCCACGATATGGATGAGCTACGATCCGTAATAAACGAAGCCTTTGAAGCCTCACCCGGAAAGCCCGTACTTCTCGACAAGTTTTTGGAGGATGCAATTGAGCTCGACGTCGACTGTATTTCTGACGGCAAGAAAACCCTTGTGGGAGGAATGCTTGAACACATCGAGTTTGCCGGTGTCCACAGTGGTGACGCAGCGATGGCTCTGCCTCCCCACACACTCGATGCGGAAATGATCGAGATCGTCCGCCAAGCGAGCTACAGACTCGCAAAGGCGCTTAGAGTTGTCGGACTGATGAACATCCAATTCGCTATTAAGGACAATGAGCTCTATGTTCTCGAGGTGAATCCAAGGGCCTCCCGCACCGTTCCATTCGTCTCGAAGGCGATCGGAGTCCCTCTTGCCAAATTGGCGGCTAAGATCATGACGGGTAAAACATTGGACGAACTCAATTTTACGGAGGAAATGAGTCCCAAGCATTGGTGCATCAAAGAAGCCGTATTCCCTTTTGTCCGCTTTCCTGGTTCAACGATTCGTCTCGGCCCTGAAATGCGATCAACGGGTGAAGTCATGGGGCTGGACGAGGACTTTGGCATTGCCTTTGCGAAAACCCAAGCTGCGGCAAAGCCGGGACTTCCCGTTGAAGGCAATGTATTTCTCAGCGTGAAGGATCAGGACAAACCCAAGGCGGTAGAGCTTGCCCATAGGCTTGTCTCGCTCGGGTTCAAGGTCTATTCCACGATTGGAACGGCTGATTATTTCAAAGAGAACGGCATCGAGGCGGAAAAGCTATTCCGCATCGCCGAAGGGCGACCTAACGTCCTTGATCTGATTAAGAATGGTGAAATGCAGATGATCATCAACACTCCTTCAGGTATGATGCCTAGAAAAGACGAGAACCGAATCCGATCTGTCGCGTATGCCAACAATATTTGTATTATGACGACCTTGACCGGAGCGACCGCAGCAGTCGCCGGAATCAGTGCATTGAAGGAAAAGGACTTCGACGTCCAATCGCTGCAAAGCTACGTCAACAAAAACGTCGCTACTGTCTAATGAGGTGGCTATTGAGCTAGTCCGACTCTCGACTTTTTTGGTTCTGATGAATCCCAATTCTCCAAGACTAATTGCCCTTCTTTCCGGCCCTGACCAAAAAGGCCTAGTTGCGAAAGTCGCGAGCTGGATCTATGAGCGCGAGGGAAACATTATCCACGCTGATCAACATCGGGACCAGGAAGAAGGCGTGTTTTTCCAGCGAGTTGAGTGGTCCTTCAAAGGCAACAGGTTCGCCGAAGTAGAAGCAGCCGCTTTTCGCGATTTCGGCGATTCTATAGGCATGCGAACCAAAGTTGCCATCCCCGGAACGAAGCCTAAAATCGCGCTGTTTGTTTCTAAGGCCAACCACTGCTTCCACGATTTGGTCCTGAGATGGAAAGCGGGCGACTTTCCATGTGACATCAGCCTCGTGATCTCTAACCACGAAACATTGAAGTCTAGCGCAGAATGGTACGGGATTCCGTTCGAACACGTTCCAGTGACCAAGGAGTCTAAGTCTGAAGCCGAATCGAGGCAGCTCTCCCTAATGAGAAGTTACGACATAGATCTAGTCATAATGGCTAGGTACATGCAGGTACTTTCAGCCATCTTTCTCGATACTTGGGGCAAACCGGTAATTAATATTCACCACTCTTTCCTTCCAGCATTCGCTGGCGCCAAGCCCTATCATCAAGCACACAAGAAAGGCGTAAAGCTGATCGGGGCAACCGCTCACTACGCCACGGCGGAGCTAGATCAAGGCCCCATAATCTACCAAGCCGTTACTCAAATAACACATCGAAATAGCGTGCAGGACCTTATCCGAAAAGGGCGCGACTTAGAGAAGATGACCCTCGCTCAAGCCGTTTCCTGGCACCTAGAAAACCGTATACTTGTCTACGAAAACAAAACGGTCGTTTTTGATTAGCGGAACCGGATTAGTGCCAATAAATCCTAGATCACTTGGGCTCTATGACAATAGCATCTGGTTTTCACTGTAATTCGGAAGCCCGTCCATAATCTAATTCAACCGGTTTAATGACGAAAGTGCTTTAAAAAGCCAAGAAATCGCGCTCAATCAATCTTCCCGAAAACTGGCGACGATTATGGCCCAATCATCCAACAAAAACCCAACTCCAAAAAGCGACGAGCACAATATCGTCGATTCCGCAATTTTCAGCAGTGGCGATCTTGAATATAAACTCAACCTGATTTGGGAGAAGAATAAGAAGTTAATCATCTATTGCATAGCTGGAATCTTCGCCGTTTTCGGGGTATACCACCTGAGTGGTTTTATGATTGAGCAAGGCAGACTCGCGGTACAGGATGACTATACATCGGCAGATGATAGTGCCTCTAAACTCGCCTTTGCCCAGAAAGAGTCCGGAAATCCACTCAGCGGCTTTGCCTATAAGGAACTCGCCGCCGAGGCCTACGAGGAAGGCGACTATGCCAAGGCAGCCGAATATTTTGAAAACGCTTCAAATTCAGCCAAAGGGGTAATCAAAGAGGCTGCTCAGATGGGCCACGCCATGGCTTTAATTCAAAACGGTCAATCCAATCAGGCAGAGTCTATTCTGAAAGAGCTAGTTTCCAATGAAAACGCAGGAAATCTTGCTGAAGCACGCTACCGGCTCGCTACCCTCGCCGTTGAAAATGAGGATTTTGATTACGCTCGGACGCTAATAGCCGACCTTCAGACAAACTTTTCCCAAGAAACGTTTTACTGGATTCAAAAGGCAATGACTCTGCAAAGCGAGCTACCTCCGGAATAACCATCCCCTGCTGCCGATTAAAGCAGTTCGCACGACCAATCTTAACAATTTTCATCGATAGTTATTTAACTTAATTGCTAACGTTGAAATAGTTTTCTTGTCTTTCTCCCGTTTTTCAGGAGTTCTACTGTTCTATGAACTCCTTTTGGGAGCCGAATCTGGCTTTTAGGCGGAGTCCCTGCAGGCGGATAAATCCTGTCGCATCATCCGGATTGTAGTCGCTTTGCACCCCTTCCATCGAAGCAATGTCCTCATTGTATAGTGAATAAGGAGACTTACGTCCGACGGTAGTTACACTGCCCTTGTATAGTTTTAGCCGTACGGTACCGGTTACGCTTTTTTGGCTGTTGTCGATAAAGGCTTGGAGTGCTTCGCGCTCGGGAGCATACCAGAACCCATTGTATATAAGCTCTGCATACTTAGGTACTAAACTATCACGCAGGTGCTCTAAATCTCGGTCCATTGTGATAGACTCGATTTGCTTATGACCCATCATCAAAATCGTTCCACCAGGCGTTTCATAAACTCCTCGACTTTTCATACCAACAAATCTGTTCTCCACTATATCCACTCTTCCGATACCGTGTTTTCCTGCTAGAGAGTTTAAAGTTTTTAATACTTGGGCAGGACTGAGCGATTGCCCATCAACCGCCACGCAATCACCCTTTTCAAAATCAAGCTCAACGTACTCGGCTTCGTTCGGAGCATCTTCAGGATCGACAGACAATTTGTACATTGCCTTGTTTTCCGGCGTGGTTGGGTCGAACCAAGGATCCTCCAAAATGCCTGCCTCGTAGGAGATGTGGAGAAGGTTACGATCCATCGAGTAGGGTTTTGAAGCAGAAGCTTCCACGTTAATGCCGTTTTCTGCACAATAGGAAATCATCTCGCTTCGGCCTGGAAATGCTTTGCGAAAAACTTCCATTCGCCAAGGCGAAATCGTCTGCAGATCGGGTGCCAACGCCGCATAGGCCAGTTCGAACCTCACTTGGTCGTTGCCTTTACCAGTGGCTCCATGGGCAAGTGCGTCCGCTCCGACTTTGCGGGCGAGCTCAATATGGGCTTTGCCGATTAAGGGTCGCGCAATAGAAGTACCCAAGAAATACTGTCCCTCATAGATTGCGTTGGCCCGCATTATTGGGTAAATAAAATCCGCCGCAAACTCCTCAACGAGATCGAGTGTATAGTGCTCGAACGCACCTGTAGCCTTTGATTTCTCCTCAAGACCCTCTAACTCCTCTTCTTGCCCTACGTCAGCAGCATAAGTTACAATCTCCGCATTGTAATGATCTTTTAACCACCGAACGAGCACTGAAGTGTCTAGTCCGCCTGAGTATGCAAGTGCTATTTTCATTTTTGATAGGATTGAATGGTTAACCGTGAATTACACGAATAAATTTAGAAATATCCAATTAATGCCTATTCTTTCTTTAATTGTATGGAAAATTTAAGCCCGGACCCCTTGGGCAAGCACCGCCATAATTGCCTTTTGAGTATGGAGCCGGTTTTCAGCTTGGTCGAAGATGATCGACTTGGAACCGTAGAGGACGTCTTCCTGCACCTCCATACCCTTGTAAGCAGGAAGGTCGTGCATAAATAACGCGTTTGGCTGTCCTAGTTTCATCAGATCCGAAGTGACCGAATAGGGACTCATTGCAGCGATCCGTTTAGTTGACTCTTCCTCCTGTCCCATGCTTACCCAAGTGTCCGTATATAACACATCCGCATCGCGAGCGGCGGCTTCAGGATCGTTTGTAAAGCAATAGGTTGGCGTATAACCACTCTCAGCGAGTATTCTCCTAATCTTAGATCCCGGCTCATATCCCTCTGGCCCCGCGAGTACTAATTCCATCCCAAAAAGTGCTGCTCCTAGAATCCAGGAATTTGCAATATTGTTGGCCGTATCACCAAAGTACGCCATCTTCTTACCTTTTAGAGACTCTAGATGGTTTGTTCCGTCGGACCATCGTTCTGCCATTGAAAACGCGTCAGTATAGGTCTGGCACGGATGGAGAAAATCGGTTAACGCATTGATCACAGGAATCGATCCCATTTTCGAAAGCTCTTCCAGTTCGCTTTGTTCGAAGGTGCGTACAATGAGTCCATGGACAAAGCGTGACAGCACATTTGCGGTATCATAAACGGACTCTCCTCGACCCAATTGGATATCGTTCTTGTTTAGAAATATCGGATGCCCTCCCAGTTCATGAATACCCACGTCGAAGGAAACTCGTGTTCGTGTACTCGATTTTGAGAAAATCATCGCCCAAGTCTGCCCTTTAAGCGAAGGAGGCGTATGGCGACCTCGACCTTTCTTAAAGCTCTGAGCCAATGCTAATACTTCGCTTACTTGATGAGGAGCGAAATCCGTTTCTTTCAAAAAATGTGCCATAATTGGTTTTTCCAACTTAATTGTATTAACGATGCTGCGTCACTTATACTGCCGCGTTATTTGTCGTAGCTCTTTTCCTTACTGCTGTGCTAAGTATTTCCAGAGCCTTATCGAAATCCAGTTTCGTCGCCGTCAATGCAGGAAGAAAGCGAACGACATCAGCCCCCGCCGGGGGAAGGACAAGTCCACCTTCTCTTAATTCGGCAACCATATCAGAAGAAGAATCCGCAATCTGAATTCCGATCATGAATCCCGCTCCACGAATATCCAGAATATACTCGGGAAACTCCTTCTTGAGTTCATTCAAACGCTCGAGTGCGTATTCACTATTGGTTACAACGTTCTGAAGGAGATTCTCCTCTTCGATCGTTTCCAGAACTGCAAGGGACGCCGCGGCGATGAGTGGAGTACCTCCAAAAGTAGTGCCATGCGTTCCAAGCTGGAAAAGCTCCGCGTGCGGATCACGGATCCAAACCGCCCCGATGGGAACCCCACCACCCAGACCTTTCGCCATTCCAATTGCATCCGGCCTAATACCCGCTTTCTCAAAGGCAAAGAAGTGACCGGTTCTTCCCACACCACATTGCACCTCATCAATTAAAAGCAGCACTCCACGCTCATCGCAAAGATTCCGCAAGCCCTGTAGGAATTCAATGGTTGCAGGGAAAATACCCCCTTCTCCCTGTATTGTTTCTATAAACACAGCTGCCGTCTCTGAGTCAATCGCCGCGGCGAAGCTCTCAAGATTGTTGAGTTCGGCAAAAACGAATCCTCCAACAAGAGGTGCAAAACCTTGCTGGATTTTAACTTTTGGCGTAGCACTCATTCCACCAAAAGTACGGCCATGGAAAGCATTTTTAGCACAAACGATTTTATATTGCTTGCCCTCCAATCCAGCATTTTGGCACCCGTAGAGCCGAGCTAATTTAATTAGCGTTTCATTCGCTTCCGCTCCACTATTGCAAAAAAACACTTTTCCCTTTCCACCTGCTTTTTCATTCAGCTTTGCGGCCAGAATTGCCTGGTTCTGATTGCGATACAAATTGCTAACACACAACAGTTCCGCCGCTTGTTCCTGAATTGCAGTAACCAACTTTGGGTGACAATGCCCGATACTAGTCACGGCAATTCCAGAGCAGAAATCCAAATACTCCTTCCCTGAGTCATCCCATAGTTGAAGCCCACGACCACGCACGAAGGTTACGGGCGGCAATCCGTAATTGCCGAGTACATTATCGACATAGAGCTCCTCTGTGTTCGTATCCTCTTTCATCTCAATTTCTGTATAGCTATAGCCTATCCATTAAATTCTCTTAGTGAACGATTTCCGTTCCAATCCCCTTATCCGTAAATATCTCCAGTAAAAGACTGTGGGGAAGGCGTCCATCGATAAAGTGAACCCTGTGTACACCCGAATCCAACGCCTTTATCGAACTATCGATCTTAGGTAGCATTCCTTGGCTGATCGTGCCATTAACTTTCAGTTTGTTAATTTGATTTACCCTCAGTGTTGGGATAAGCGAATTGAGATCACTTGGATCGCTCAGTAAACCTGGGACATCGCTTAGATAAACTAGGCGCCTCGCTCTCAAAGCACTAGCGACACAGGCCGCAGCCACATCTGCATTAACATTGTACAAATTAGCATCTGCTCCTTTGGCTACTGGTGAAATCACTGGCGTATACCCGTCTCTGATCGCTTTTTTGATGATCTTGGACTTTACTGCCAGCACGTTACCAACAAACCCCAAATCAACCACATTACCCTGACTATCTTCGGTATACTTTTCCCCTTCGAATACCGTAGAGCCAGGAATTCCGAATGGGCGATCGTTCCGAATTTGCAACATTTCGCACACATCGCTGTTCACTTGATGGCTGAGGACTTCGTCTACCACTTTAATCGTGTTTTCATCCGTATACCGAAGACCATTAACGAACTTAGCTTCGAGACCCTTTTTCTCGAGAGCCCGACTGATCGCTTTGCCGCCTCCGTGAACGACTACTGCATGAATCCCGACAGCCGAGAGAAAGGCAATATCCCCCGCAACACTGGCTCGAATCTCTGGATTTGGATCGTCCATAAAACTCCCGCCGTATTTTATTACAAATACAGAATTACGAAACTCTTGGACGTAAGGTAGAGCTTCGACCAATACCGCAGCTTTGGAGATAATATCTTCCATCTTTTTCTGTCTAATATTCGCCATAGTTCGTACTATTCGCTCTTGTTAAAATTAACGTAACCTTCCGTCAGGTCACTAGCCCTCAATCTGAAATTACCATCACCTTGGTGCATCTCTATCCGAATCGTAAACCTCGGTTTCGAAACAACCTCTTTCCACTTAGGTTTATTTTCCGGTACGGGATTTCCCCCAACAAGAGCCGGTACATCGTCATAACTAATATCAATAACGTGCTGATCAATCTGAGCATTTGCATAGCCGAGCGCGTCCATCAATCGGCCCCAGTTAGGATCATTGCCATACCATGATGTCTTCACGAGCAATGAGTTACCGATTGAGCGAGATATATTCTCAGCGTCTTGGTCGCTTGCAGCTCCCCCAACCAGTATTTCAACAACCTTTGTAATTCGCTCGCCATCTGCCACAATCTTGTCGGCCAGGCAATCACACACTTGTAACAAAGCTTCCCGGAAGCGTTTCATCGAAGTTCCATCGAGTGATACCCCCGATTGCCCGTTCGCCAAAAGCAGTACCGTATCGTTGGTGCTCATATCACCGTCAACCGTGATCGCGTTAAAGGAATGTTTGACCGACTCTTTTAATAGATTATCGAGAACCGTTGAGTCCGCTGCGATATCAGTGGTAATGAAAGCTAGCATGGTCGCCATATTGGGCTGGATCATTCCCGCACCTTTAGCAGCCCCTCCAATAGTCACTGTATTGCCCTCTACCGCGAATGTCGCCGTACATGTCTTTTTCTGTGTATCTGATGTTAGAATACACTCAGAGAATTTTGTACCTTCCTTCTCTCCATCAAAAGCCCTTAAAGCTACAGACTTAACTGCGGGAATAATTTTATCCATCGGCAACAAATCGCCTATTCTTCCGGTGGAGCAAACAAGAAAGCTGTCCTTCGGGCAACCACTCGCTAACTCTGCAGCTTGGACCATCGACAGTGAGTCCGCAATTCCCTGATTTCCTGTACAAGCATTCGCATTTCCACTATTAGCAACAAGTCCAAAAATGGGCCCCCCAACTCGTAAGACCCTCTCGCAGTCGAGAACCGGTGCAGCTTTCACTGCGTTCCTAGTAAAAACTCCCGCAGCGGTACAGGGTGCAATCGAATACAAGACTCCGGTATCCAATCTTTCGTCAGCTTTGCCACGGATATCCGCCGCGTCGGCAGAAGCAAAGAATCCTTCTGGATCCGTAACACCGTCCGTGTCCGTTTTGAATGTGATAGAACTAGACATGGAGCAATCCCGTTGTTTCGTCCCAACCCTGCCATAGGTTCATGATTTGTACTGCCTGTCCAGCTAGACCTTTTACAAGGTTATCCTCCGCAGACGTAATCACGAAATTACCGGTTCTTTCATCTTTGGTAGCAGATATGTCGACGCGGTTAGTTCCAACCGTGTACTTCGTCTCAGGTCTAGTGTCTGGTGAAAGGATATTAACAAACGGACGTCCACCGTAGGTTTCTTTCCAGACACCATAGAGATCCTCGATAGTCGACTGCCCAGCCGGTACCGTAATCGTAGTTAGAATTCCACGATTCATGGGTGCGAGGTGAGGATTGAACTGTAGCACAACTGGTCCCTGTCCGGCGAGGCCAAGTTGCTCTTCGATTTCTGAAAGATGCCGATGCTTTGGAATTCCATACGCTTTCGCACTTTCATTTACTTCACAATAGGAGAATGCCTGATTAGACTGCTTCCCTGCACCGCTGGTACCGCTAAAGGAGTTCGCCACGATGTGCTTCGTTCCAATTACTTGCTTTTTCAAAAGAGGGAAAAGCGGAATCAGAATACTCGTCGGATAACAACCAGGGCAAGCAAAGATCTTTTTCTCAGCCCATCCGCCTTCAGTAATTTCAGGCAATATATACTGAGAGTCCTTTAGGAGTGTTTTATCTGGATGAGGCTGCCCATAATACTCCTCATACACAGCCGGGTCAGAAATCCTAAAATCCGCACTACAGTCGATTACCTTCTTCCCAGATTTTGAAATTACTCCGGCATACTCGGCAGCTACTCCATGCGGGACCGCCAAGAACACGCAGTCGATATCCGTTCTGGCTGCCAAGGCGTGTGGCTCAGAGTTTTCAAACTTCAATGAATCGAGGACACCTCGCAACCAAGGCATCATTGAACTAACTCTTTTGCCCGCTCCGCTTCTCGAGGTAACTGCCACGAGATTAACTTTCGGATGAGCCGCTAGTAGTTTGACGAGAATCTCTCCGCCATATCCGGATGCTCCTACGATTGCTGTGTTCATTGAATAATTCGCTTAAATTGTCTTTCTTTAAAATTAGTTCCAACGGGTTGGATCGCTGGATAGAAGAGGTAATATAAAATTAACGATATATGAAAACAAAAAGACCCCCGAGGTGGTGAAACCAGAGAGGGCCTTGTCGGAAAAGTATTTTGAGTTGGCTTAGCGCTTTGAAAACTGGAATTTTTTGCGCGCCCCTGGTTGTCCTGCTTTCTTGCGTTCCTTCATTCGAGGATCGCGAGTTAGGTGACCGGCTTGCTTCAACTGTATTCGAAGCTCTGAATCAAACTTGAGCAGTGCACGCGCAATGCCAAGTGCCAATGCACCCGCTTGGCCACTGTCTCCGCCACCTTGCACCTTTGCAACTACATCAAATTTGTCTTTCGCTTCGATTGTGGACAACGGAAGAAGAGCGGAGCGGGAGAAATTCTCGTGAGAAAAGAAATCGTCAGCGGCTTTGCCGTTGATCTTAACCTGACCCGAGCCTTCCGTTAGCCGAATGCGAGCAACCGCCGTTTTGCGGCGTCCCGTTCCGAGGTACTCACTGTTGGTGTCTGCCATTTTCTGAAAGTGTTATTAAATTGATACCGCTTTGGGCTGTTGCGCTTCGTGAGGATGTTCGTCACCTGCAAACACCCTAAGCTTGGTGAGCATCTTGCTGGCCAGCCGGTTCTTGGGGAGCATTCCTTTGACGGCGTGTTTTACGACGAAATCTGGGCGTCTTTCCTGCATCTGGGAGACACTCAGATATTTTTCACCGCCTACGTAGCCGCTATAGAACATGTACTTCTTCTGCTCGTTTTTCTTTCCCGTAAGAACGATTTTGTCGGCATTGATCACAACAACGAAATTTCCGGTGTCGACGTGCGGCGTGTAAGTGGGCTTGTCTCGGCCACGAAGCAAATTCGCGACTTTTACGGCAAGGCGGCCTAGTACTTGGTCCTTGGCGTCAACTATAACCCAGTCGCGTTTCGTAGTTTCCTTTTTGGCGAGAAATGTTTTCATCGGATTTCGAGAAAAAGAGCAAAACACCTACCCCCTCGCGAAAGCATGTCAATGATTTTGCAAGTTTTTTTGATTGGTCTGCCAACGGGAATTCGAGTCCTTCTCGTACTAGAATGTCATCCTTAACGAGGTAGAGCCATGAAAGAATGCTTCCGGAGTCGGCGACCCCTCTTCACTGTCCGAGTAATGGACCCCTATCGAGAAAACGGCGTTTTCTTTGATTTGGACCGGAAAAATCACATCCGCTCCGTAGTATAGGTAATTACCAATATTGTCCACATTCAGGAGTCCAAAGTTCGCCCCAAGATCGACTGAACGCTTCGCCCCCAGAGAAACGCTGTACCTCGCGGACCCTTCAGAGGCAGTGGCATCTATATCCAAATCGTTATAGAGGTAAAATGAGGCAGCCAATCCCAAAATCTCACGTGTCACTCCCACGTAGGGCTCCAGCCGGCTGTCACTAGTGGAGAAATAATAGTAGGCTGCTCCAAAATCGACACTCGTCTTTTCGCCAATCGCCCAACCTTGGCCGACATAAAAATCCACTTCGTCCTCCCAATTATCAGGCAATCCGCGATTTTCGATCGGCTGCGATGCCCAGATTCCTGCATAGAAGTCGTTTTTCCCAAACTCAATCGAAGGGTGAAATACATTGTTCGCCAGCTGAGCTCCGCGAAAAACGTACTTGGTGTCAAAGGTTAGATCTAGACTGAGCGTATAATCCTCACTTTGTGAAAATGAAGCAGTAACCAGTACAAATAGCCCTGCTGTGGCGGATCGAATGTTCATTTCAAGTTTAGTTTGGTACGCGAAATGAGGCTGGCAATAGAGCCCTCCCTTGATTGTTCATTTTAGTGTGCGAGCCGAGGATTCTAACAGTTCTTCTCTGTTTTCAAAATCTCTCTTAGGCTTCCCAAGTTTTTGGTATCATCGCAACATTTTCCAAAGGTCGGCGTTAGACAAGGCTGACGTGTAGGCTCGCTGATTCGGATTCGTACCTCCACCATCCACTCGTAAGGGTCATCTTCTATAGCGGCAAAAACCAAAAGGCCGGCAACAAGCGAGCAGACAATTACTAAAATGGGTTGCGGCTTTCGGCTGCGGTTCATAGTCAAATTCTAGTGACTCAATCTAAATTGGGAAGGCAAAGTTCATGTCTGAATCAAAAAGCGAAATTATGAGTTACATAGGCGATTGAAAAGCGGGTGAATGGTCCTAGGTAAAAATTTGGCTAGATTAAGACGGTGCTTCGATTGATTCTTTTCCCATGAACTTTAAAAATGTCGGTACCCTATCGTCCGCACTCGCGATCAGCTTGGGAGCGTTGGGAGCTCACAAACTTGAACCCCAGCTATTGGCTAATGGAACATTAGAAGCCTGGAAGACCGCAGCCTTGTACCATTTAGTGCACTCGGTAGCTCTATACTTCCTCGCCGCTTTACAATTGCGAGATCCCGACCGTTTTGCTCTTATGGCCATGTGGCTTTGGTTTGGCGGTATTCTTTTGTTTTCCGGATCGCTTTACGGACTGGCTCTCACTCAATGGCCAGTACTGGGACCCATTACGCCTTTGGGAGGATTGAGTTTTATCGCCGGCTGGATAATTTTGCTATTTTCGAGGAGCAAATCGGCTTGAGGCATTCATGACACCACACCAGACAGAAACACCTTTCAAAATCCGAATCCCTCGAGAACTGAAAGAGGCCATTGCTCTCTTAGATAAGATAGGAGGGAACTGTTTCCTGGTCGGCGGCTGTGTTCGGGATGCCCTGCTCGGCAATGAACCGTCTGATTTCGACGTGGAAGTATACGGATTGAAAATTGAAGTCATTGTCGAAACGCTTCGTAAAATGGGGAGAGCTGACTTGGTAGGAAGGTCGTTCGCAGTCATCAAATTGTGGACCCAAAAGACAGCTTTCGACTTTACCGTCCCACGAACAGAATGCAAATCTGGAACGGGCCACCGTGGCTTCGAAGTGAAAGCTGATACAAATCTCGACCCTAAGATAGCCCTGAAACGTAGGGATTTCACTATCAATGCTCTGCAGTACGATCCCCAAAAGGGTGTGGTGATTGACTACTTCGGAGGCCGGGACGATTTGAAAAAAGGTGTTTTACGGCATATTAGCGAAGCGTTTTCTGAGGATCCACTTCGAGCCTTGCGGGCCTTTCAATTTGCAGGCCGTTTCGGGCTCTTGCTCCATCCCAGTACTGCCAAGCTTTGTCGAGACATGAAACGGGAGTATTCTAGTCTAGCGATAGAACGCGTTTGGGGTGAATGGTGTAAGTGGTCAACCAAGTCTATCTTCCCATCCAAGGGCCTAATCGCTCTAAAGGACTCGGGCTGGATTTCTTTTTTCCCAGAAATTAACTCGCTCGTCCGCCTACCACAAGATCCCGAATGGCACCCCGAAGGCGATGTATTTATACATACACTACATTGTTTGGACGCCGTGGTTGATTCGTCCGAATGGCAGGACTGTACCGACCATCAACGTTCTATATTAATTCTTTCAGTACTTTGTCACGATCTCGGCAAAATTCGATGCACCCGTTTCGCGGAAAAGCGAGGGAAACTCCGCTGGATTAGTCCAGGACACGATCGAGAAAGCGGTGGTCTTTCGGAATCTTTTCTAACCCGAATTGGGACTCCTCTAGGAATTCAAGAGAAGGTAAGAAAACTCGTTGAAAACCATCACTACCTAAATTCATTTCCGGATTCAACGCCTTCAGATGCAAGTCTCCGAAGACTCGCAAGACGTATCAATCCTGCAACGACAGAGGAACTTCGCCAAGTAATGCAAGCGGACCACCGAGGAAGACCACCACTTATTTCCGAAACCCAAGAAAAACGCTTGGCCGAATTCAAAGCACGAATTGCCGAACTAAAGTTAAAAGATTCTGCACCCAAGGCTCTGTTGCTCGGGCGTCATTTGATTGAGTACGGAAGAAAACCAGGTCCCAATTTTAAATCCATTTTGGATCGAGCTTACGAAGCACAGTTGGATGGGGTGTTTAATGATGTAGGTGGCGCTCTTGATTGGGTGCGTTCAAGGTCATTGCTTTGAGATTGTAGAAACAGTTTTGCACCAGTTATCACCCTTAACAGTGGACGCGGCATAAGGACACATCTTTCGAGATAATGAAGATTAGATGACGCAGCAACACAGCTGATAAAGCAAAATTTTCTTTAAGAATTGTTTTGAGTTGAGTCAAATCTGACCGGCGTTGTACGATCGTTAGGCCTACGCACTCACGCTAGTTTGCGTTAAATCATGGTCCCTAACTTCTTCATTTCCGCATCAGAGTTTCGAATTCCTTCAGCGGTTTTTTTAGTCGCTATAGCGTCTTCGTTTATTATCCATCGGAAAGACTTTTCCAAAATTTCAATTTGCTCAATATCCATGCTTTGATCAGTATCAGGACTAGTTTTTTGTTCAATGTTATCGTTGCTAGAAAGGAACTGTCAGCAGCTAAAAACCGGCTAATTCGATGATTTCTCCTTTGTTTCTGAAGCTCTCTCCCACGACGTCAGTACTGTATCCAAAATCTTTGTAGTAATTATAGATATCTGGACCCAACGAACGCCGGGATCATCTTATGGCACGTAATCCTGACCTTTCTTCGCTTTAAACCAGTCCGTCATTAAGCTCAGGACCGTAGAAACTAGAATGTTTTCAGACTATATGCAATGAACCGTCTGAACCAAAGAAAACAGAAAGGTTGGGTTGCAATATATGCCTTCAATTTCCAGTTCCTTCACGGCATTGAGTCCCTACTTGGTTCAAGCGATTTGAATCGACGGGTTTATATTATTTCCGTAGCTTTGGGAATCGTGCCTTCAGTATCATTAGAGAGTTGGGCATCCGCTTCCATTTATACCCTTCACGGAATAATATTCAAAGTCTCTATACCGGGCAAGACGAGCAACTCACTAGACACTGAATCGACTATGACCTGACCTGATAAGCCACTGCCTCGACAGCTTGCTACCGCTTTCTCTTTAGGAATTTCATTTCCGCTTTCTAAACCGCTTTCAGATTAATAATAGGGTTGGTAGTCGAGTCTCGAAGGGCGAATTCCTTAATCGTTTAAAATACTCTCATATTAGCGACGTCGATGTAATTTGCTTTAGTTGGTTGAGTTGGTTCAGTGCCGAGATATCCGTCATGTTATCAATTGGACTATCGGCTCACTGTCGCTCGAGTTTCATACACGCACGAAAAGCAATTGAATTGGTTTGTTGCAAAACGATCCACTTGCGGCATTTTTTAAACAACGATACAAAAACTTTCACGACCCCATTCAATTTACATAGAAACGATACTAATGCTCAAAGAAAGCTATTTAAAAAAGAGCCTATCTCTACTCGACCGCGTCTACTTAAAAAACAAATCGAAGATCGAAGCTCTGGCTCCCTTGGTCGCAGATTCCGTGGCAGCTGGAGGAGTTATCCATACTTTTGGTAGCGGTCATTCCGAAATCATAAGTCGAGAAATGGTGGGCCGGGCTGGAGGACTGGTTTGTGTAAGTGCTATTTTAGATACAACAGGCGGATTTATCGAGAACTTACCGGGATACGGTCGCACTTTGGTAACCCGCTACGATCGGAATCACGGACTGAAATCCGGGGAGTTTATTATCATTATTTCCAATTCCGGAAAAAATTGTTCACCTATCGAGATCGCTGAATACGCTAAAGAGAGAGGTTTAACGGTGATAGCTCTCACCTCGATGACGATGACGCGACATGTGAAAACTACTCACGCTTCTGGTCAAAAACTGTATGAAGTGGCTGACTACACCCTCGATAATTGCGGGAGGATGGGGGATGCGATCGTCGAGCTACCTGGTAGGGACCAATCTGGTGGCCCCACATCCACCCTTGCAGGGGCCCTTCTCATTAATCTGCTGCAAATGGAGGTTTTGGAGATTCTCATTGCCAACGGGAACCCCACCCCGCTACTCCGCAGCCAGAATACAGAAGGGGCGATGGAAGCGAATATCGAGCTAGCCCGCACCTATAAGGGACGATTGAGTAAACCACTCTAAGTAAACATATCGATCTTTTGAGGAACGCAGTCCGTTATTGCGTTGGAAACGCATTGGTATCAAATATTTTCTCAAGTTACGGATTACGACATGTTTCAAGTCACTTTCAGCGACCAATGCTTAGCAGAGCTAAAAAAATTCGAGACTCTTGAGCAACTCGAGATGATCGGACCATTGAGCCAATTATCGGAGTCTCAGCTCAACGAACCAAGGGAGCCCCTTGGCAGTTTCTCTCGCGGCAAGAAAACAATGTATCGACTACGCTCAGGAGACTACCGTCTTTACTTCGAGCGGGACGGAATCACCTTACACACGGTTTGTATTCTCCATAAAAACACGCTTACGGACCTCATTTTCAGGACTAGACTACCCATATCTGAGGAACAATTATTAGAGCAGCACTCTTCTTTCTGGAAGTACCTCGAAACATTTACCCGACCTAATTGATTTGAGCTCCCAACATACGAAGGAACCCGGAAAGTCGAAGATCGACAGTTCTCAGGCCAGCCGCATCTACCTGCTTCCTAACCTGTTTACTGCAGGCAACTTGTTTTGCGGATTTATGGCGATCATGAAATGCATTCAGGCCCGGTACAACGTAATGCTTCAAGATCCTTTCGAAAATCCCGCTCAGTTATACACGGAGGCAGTGCTTTTCATTCTTGGGGGTATGCTTTGCGACTCACTCGATGGACGCGTCGCACGACTTGGAGGACGCGAATCTCTTTTTGGGAAAGAGTTCGATTCAATCGTAGACATGGTTTCTTTCGGGGTGGCTCCCGCGTTGATGGTTATGTTTTTGATTTTAAATCCTGAGGAGAATCTCTTTTTTCGAAATATCGGTTGGTTTCTAGGCTTCGTCTATCTACTATGTGCTGGAATACGACTTTCTCGTTTCAACGTGATCACCCATCCCCTAATCTATCCTGCGAATATAGACCGGACGAACAGCGACTTTATTGGCCTACCCGTACCGGCAGCAGCCGGTATGATTGCTACACTGGTTCTCTTAATCAATAATCACGATCTTCAGAAGTGGGCCATCGCCCTCCCCATCCTTATGGTGTTCATTTCCTTTTTGATGATTAGCCCGATACGTTACCCCAGTTTCAAAAGTGTCGATTGGAATACCAAGGTTCGCCTGAGAACGTTTGTCCTTATGCTGGCTATCGCTGCATTCATCTACCTATACAAACAGTACGCACTAGCCCTTACTTTTCTCGGCTATCTATTCTACGGAGTTATTCGACATCTAATGATGATTCAGCGAATACGGCGTAAAGAGAGTACGAAATGAGCTAATTTGTTCCTTCAACAACTCGTCAATAACCGCTAAAAAAGAGCGATTTTGCAAAAAAATCTTAACATGTTGGTGTCAAGCACCCAAAGACTCAGATTAAATCAACAATTCTAAGCCTTGATTAATAGCTCGCATCCAATTACTTACACCTGTTATGCCATTAATTCACAGAGTATATTAATAGGTATTATTTTAATTAGATATTAATTCTTATTCATTCGAATTGTCAGTAACTCGAAATTAATCCTAATTACACCCAAATGAAATTCAAAATCCACCGCGATCATTTCAGCAATGGCCTTCAACAGGTCCTAAACGTAGTTGGATCTAAAGCGTCCATGCCGATCCTCAGTAACGTACTGATCGAAGCTAACGGGGAAACGCTCTCATTGACGACGACCAATCTAGATCTTGGGATTTGCACTCGGATTAAAGCGAATGTCGAGGAGGAAGGAGCGATTACCTTGCCTGTCAAACGTCTGGCTACGATTATCAAAGAACTCCCAAATAGCGATGTAAAAGTTGAGGCTTCTCCGAACAATCAGGTTAAAATCACTTCTGGTGGTTCGCTATTCAAAATCATGGGCATAAGTCGGGACGAATTTCCGGCGCTCCCTGAATTTTCAGATGATCGCTCCTTCACGATCGAGCAGGCCTATCTTGCTAACATGCTCAAAAGCGTTTCCTATGCTCAATCTTCTGACGAAACCCGTTATATGCTGAATGGCGTTTACTTTACGTTTTCCGAGCCCGAAGACTCGAACGGTTCTGGAAAACTGAGCCTCGTTGCAACCGACGGGCGTCGATTAGCAAAGATCGATCACGAGATGGAGGTTGGCGAAGGACTTTCGGGTAGCTTGATCTTGCCCGCCAAAACGGTCTCGGAATTGACTCGCCTAATCGATAAAGGAGAAAATCTTAAGATCGCGTTCAACGACCGACGGGTTGCTTTTCAAATCCATACAAAAGACGAAGCGGAAGGCTTCGTTGGAGATATTCTTCTCGTTTCAAAAGTAGTGGAAGGAAATTACCCGAACTATCAGCAAGTAATTCCGAAGGAAACCCATCAGAGGATCAAGGTAGAGCGAGAGCTCTTCCTGCAGTCTATCCACCGGGCTGCATTGGTCGCAACCGACAAGTCTAACTCGGTCAAGATTCAGATTAGCAACAATCTTATGGAACTCAGCGCATCAAGCCCGGATTTCGGCGAATCACATGAATCACTCGCAATAGACTATAGCGGACCGGATCTACAGGTTGCCTTTAATCCTGCGTTCCTTATGGATCCGCTCAAGGCATTGTCGAAAGACGAAATATTTTTTGAACTAAAAGACGAAGTGAGCCCAGGAGTGTTTAAAACACTAGAAAGCTTCCTCTGTGTTATTATGCCGGTGCGATATACCTAAAACAAGTTCGTTTAGGCAGAAATTCTTGGAAGAGAACTTTCATCTAACTGATTGGTGGTCTGAAAGAGATTACCTTCAATATTAATGCGTATTAACGAGATAATCACAATCGATGGACAAATTGCGGTTTCTGCCTTACTTGTCCTATCAATCGCTCTTAGCTACGCGAACAGTAGGACTAATTCTCTGGCTATAACTGTATCTAATCGTTGGATACGTTGGTTTTGTGTTTCGTTTGGTTTAGCTTTTTTGGTAGATAAGATGGAGTGGTCGGATCGGCCTTTCTGGGCACTAGCGGTTATATTTTTTCTTTTTTGGCTACTAATAGAGACTCTCTATACTTGGGTAGCTATTAGTGCGGTGAGCCAAAGCGAAATGCCTTTGTTTCCCCGCTTCCGAAACAACACTACTGGTGAGGAATGGCCTGCACAAAAGAAGCTAATCGAGCTTAGGAATTGGCTGAGAAGTAAAAAGTTCAATAAGGAACAAGCACTAATCGCCAATTTAGGTCACGAAGTTGATATACGTTCATCAGTGTATCAAGACGAAACAGCAACAATAAGGGCACAAATCTTATTCGTGCCTCTAGGAAATGGTTTAATAACCCACTGTATTTCGTTTACGTCGGACTCGGTTGATGGAGAGCATTTCATCACGGATAATCTCAATACACCGTATGGGGGCTATTATCCTGAAAATTGGGATGTCTGTCGGAAACCATGGAGCCGAAACCTAAACCGGCTTTTAAAGTATCACAAAAAACGCATCGAAGGCTTCGAGCTAGAGCAGTACGAAATCGATCCGATAGACGACATCAACCAACAACAGGGAGTTTTAGAGCGTATTAACATTGAGGCAGGTTTTCTGGTTCCTCACCATCTTCAAGAAGAAATGGGACGTATTACATGGGAGGGCCGGTACCGTGTGTGGAAAGAAATTTGGCTGTTGAGCTATTTCGGTTTTACGAGTAGCGGATAGCTTCCTCCGTTCAGCCTCCAATATAGGACATCTCAATCTTTTTTTGGCTGAGGGTTTGCGATGAACGATCTTTAGAATATTGATCTTTCCGGGATGTCCAAATTCCTGAAATGTGCTTGGTCAATTCTGACTGACTAACCCCAGACTTCACAATCGTTTTTAAATCGTGTCCGGAAGTGGCGAAAAGGCAGGTGTATAGGTATCCGTTGGCTGACAGCCTCGCTCGGTTGCAATCTGAACAAAAAGGTTTCGTTATCGAATTGATAAGCCCGAATTCAGCGGGTATATCGGAGTATCGATAGCGAGCAGCCACCTCGCCCTTGTAATTTGGGTCGATGGGATGGAATGGGAATTCCTTTGCAATTGTATCCAATATTTCCTTCGCGGGAAGGACTTCTTTTGATCTCCATTGGTTAGAGTTTCCAACATCCATATATTCGATGAATCTAAGGGTAATCCTTTTGTCTCGGAAAAAACGAACCATTGGAAGAACCTCCTCCTCGTTTACTCCCTTCTTGACAACCATATTTACCTTGACCTCTAAATCGGCCTGTTGAGCGGCTTCAATGCCTTCCAGAACTGCAGCGGGCTCGCCGCGACCTCCACTCATCGCTTTAAAGACGATTGGACTCAGCCCATCGAGACTGACGTTGATACGATTTAATCCGGATTCCTTCAGCCCTTTAGCATAGCGGGGGAGAAGTGTTCCATTTGTGGTAAGTGACAGATCTTTTACTAGGTCAATCTGGGATAAGATGTTCACCAGAGGAACGAGATTTTTCCTAAGGAGAGGTTCTCCGCCGGTTAGTCTAATTTTCTCGATTCCCAACTCAGCAAAACTAAGGGCGAGTTTGTAGACCTCTTCGTTTGTAAGGATCTCGTTTTTA
>Ga0163109_10000450_pt1 | contig 33186 bp, 34 predicted proteins | sample CRUFie1St13metaG_FD_108704 | JGI IMG/M metagenome (GOLD analysis project Ga0163109, IMG submission 108704) | Marine microbial communities from the Costa Rica Dome - CRUD Field 142mm St13 metaG | ecosystem: Environmental > Aquatic > Marine > Oceanic > Photic zone | place: Costa Rica: the Eastern...
AATATACTTCAAATGGTGTATTCATTGCTACGATTAGTGGATTAATAGCAGGACTTCTTGTAGGTAAAGTAACTGAATATTACACTGCAACTGGTAAAAATCCGGTTCTTTCAATAGTTAAACAGTCAGAAACTGGTCCTGCAACTACGATAATATCCGGTTTAGGGGTTGGTATGATTTCCACTGCCCTTCCTATAATATTTATTTGTGCGGCAATATTACTCTCCTATGAGTTTGCTGGTCTCTATGGAATAGCAATTGCTGCCGTTGGTATGCTTGCCAATACTGGTATTCAACTAGCAGTTGATGCGTATGGACCTATTTCAGATAATGCTGGAGGTATTGCAGAAATGGCAGAGTTAGATCCTAAAGTTAGAGAAAGAACAGATAAGCTTGATGCAGTTGGAAATACAACAGCAGCAATAGGAAAAGGTTTTGCTATTGCATCAGCTGCTCTAACAGCTCTAGCTTTATTTGCAGCATTTATGCAAACTGCAGAAATTTCTGCTATTGATATTTCAAAACCAGTTGTTATGGCTGGACTTTTACTTGGTGCAATGCTACCATTTGTTTTTTCTGCCCTTTCAATGAATGCAGTAGGTAAGGCAGCAATGAGTATGATTGAAGAAGTGAGAAGACAATTTAGAGACCTTCCAAAATTGAAAGCTGCTCTTGAAATAATGAGGAAGTATGACTCAGATCTTTCTAAAGCATCGAAAGAAGATCTAAAAATATTTAATGATGCTGATGGTGTTGCAGAGTACAGTAAATGTGTTGAAATTTCAACACAAGCTGCATTGAGGGAGATGGTTCTTCCAGGATTAATGGCTATATCAGTTCCAGTTATAATTGGATTTGCTGGTGGTGCAGAAATGCTCGGTGGTCTTTTGGCTGGTGTTACATCATGTGGTGTTCTAATGGCGATTTTTCAATCAAATGCTGGTGGTGCATGGGATAATGCAAAAAAAATGATTGAAGAAGATGGAAGAAAAGGTAGTGAAGCTCATAAAGCAGCAGTTGTTGGTGATACAGTAGGTGATCCTTTCAAAGACACATCTGGACCATCACTTAACATTCTTTTGAAATTAATTGCTGTTGTTGCGCTAGTTATAGCTCCACTTCTAGTAGGCTAAATATAAAGTACTTTTCTAACTGCCTTAATTACTTCCTCACTATTAGGGAGCCATTCCTCTAATAAAACTGGAGAGTAAGGAGTAGGAGTATCTGCGTTATTAACCTTTTCAATTGGTGCATCTAAATAATCAAAAAGTTCATTCTGGACTTTGTGCGAAATATCTGTAGATATATTTCCAAAAGGCCAAGCCTCTTCAAGTATTACTAACCTATTTGTTTTTTTAACTGATTCTAATACAGTTTTATAATCAATAGGTCTTAGTGTTCTTAAGTCAATAATTTCACATTCAATACCGTCTTTTTCAAGAATATCAGCAGCTATATATGCCTCTTTTATAATCTTTCCAAATGAAACTAGTGTTACATCTTTTCCTTTTCTCTTAATATCAGCAACTCCGATTGGCAAAGTATATTCCCCTTCAGGAATTTCACCTTTATCACCATACATTTGTTCAGATTCCATGAATATGACTGGATCATCATCTCTTATTGCAGATTTTAAAAGTCCTTTTGCATCATATGGATTTGATGGCACGATTACTTTAAGACCAGGGCAATTAGCAAACCAGCTTTCAAATGCTTGAGAGTGGGTTGCACCCAGCTGTCCAGCAGATGCAGTTGGACCTCTAAAAACAATTGGACATGGAAATTGGCCACCAGACATCTGTCTTATTTTTGCAGCATTATTTATTATTTGATCAATCCCAACTAAAGAAAAGTTAAATGTCATAAACTCAATAATTGGTCTTGCTCCAACCATCGTAGAACCAACTCCAACTCCAGAGAAACCAGCTTCAGAAATAGGCGTATCTATTACTCTTAATTCACCAAATTCATCTAACATTCCCTTTGATGCCTTGTAAGCACCATTATATTCTGCAACTTCTTCACCCATAAGATAGACACTCTCATCTCTTCTCATTTCTTCTGACATTGCCTCGCATATGGCTTCTCTAAATTGAACTGTTTTCATTCACTACAATTTTATGCGAATTTAATCATAAAAAAAATATTTCCTATTGTTCATTAATGAGATTTAAATTTTATTTAATTAATTTGTTAAATTATAATCTTACATGGAATTGGTAGAGTTAAAAATTCATGGAATTTCATACAGCGATAATACTTCAGGAGCTTTTGCAATTATATTAGATGAAGTAAATGGAAATAAAAAATTACCAATAGTTATTGGAAGCTATGAAGCTCAATCGATAGCAATTGCCTTGGAGAAAAAAATTAAGACCTCGAGACCACTTACTCATGAATTATTTAAAGGATTTGCAGATAAATTCAATATTACTTTAAACCATATAGTTATTCACAAACTAAGTGACGGTGTTTTCTATTCAAATATGGTTTGTGAAAAGGATAATGAGGTAGTCAAAGTTGATTCAAGGACATCCGACGCAATTGCTTTATCAATTAGATTCGATGCCCCTATTTTTGTAACTAAAGAAATTCTAGCTGAAGCTGGATTTGAAGATGATAAAAAATACTCGAAGGATTTAAATCTTACTGATGAAAAATTTTTTAATGATGGACATATTAGCTCACCTGATTATAATACTGAAAAAGCTAAGGATATAAAAAAAATATCAACTCGCAATATTAAAAAGATGTTAGAAAAAAGCATCCAAAATGAAGATTATGAATTAGCTGCAAGACTAAGGGATGAGTTAGATTTGAGAAAAAAAGTATAATGAGACAATATTTAGATTTACTTCAACATATAAAAGATAATGGAGTTAAAAAAGCTGACAGAACAGGGACCGGTACAATCAGTGTATTTGGATACCAGATGAGATTCAACCTACAAGAAGGCTTCCCCCTTGTTACCACTAAGAAGCTACATTTAAGATCAATAATACATGAATTAATTTGGTTTATTAATGGTGAAACAAACATTAAATATTTAAAAGATAATGGTGTAACAATATGGGATGAATGGGCCGACATTGATGGGAATCTGGGTCCAATATATGGGCACCAGTGGAGAAACTGGAATTCTGATGGTATAGATCAACTTCAGGACGTAATTCACTCACTTAAAACTAATCCATCAAGCAGGAGGATGATTGTAACAGCGTGGAATCCAAATATTATCCCTGATAGCAAAAAGTCGTTCAATGAAAACGTTGAAAATGGAAAAGCAGCATTGCCTCCATGTCATGCTTTTTTTCAATTTTATGTATCTAACAATAAATTATCCTGTCAAATGTACCAAAGGAGCGCAGATGTATTTCTAGGAGTTCCATTCAATATTGCATCTTATGCTCTTCTAACTCATATGATAGCCCAAGTGTGTGGATACGATGTAGGAGATTTCATACACACATTTGGTGACACTCATATTTATTTGAATCACATAGAACAAGTTGATCTTCAGTTAACAAGAGAGCCAATGAAGTTACCTAAACTAAAACTTAATCCTCTTGTTGATAAAATTGAAGATTTTAAATATGAGGATATTGAAATATTAGATTATAATTCACATCCATCAATTAAGGGTAAGATTTCTGTCTAATTATGGTTAAAAGTGAACTAACAATCATTGCTGCGGTTTCAACTAATAATGTTATTGGATTCAATAACAAACTTATTTGGAATATTCCAAATGATTTAAAGAGATTTAAGGAGTTGACACTAGGTCATTCTGTAATAATGGGTAGAAAGACCTTTGAATCTTTACCTAATCCATTACCGAAAAGAAGAAACATTATTATTACAAAAAATAAGGATTATTCTCGAGATGGTATTGAGGTAACTAGTAATATAGAGGATGCCATAGATTTATGTAAAAGTGATTCACAACCATTTATAATAGGTGGTGGAGAAATATATTCTCAAACTATAGAGATTGTAGATAAGATTGAATTAACAAGAGTATTTGAAAATTATAAGGGAGATGCTTTCTTTCCTAATATTCCTCTTAACAAATTTAGGCTTGTAAATGAAAAAGTAAATTATCTTGATAATGATATTAAACTAAAATATTCTTTTTTAACATATACAAAGAAATAATATGAAAGCATTTGTATTTCCTGGTCAAGGATCACAAAAACCTGGAATGGGTAAAGAATTATACGACAACATAGCTGAGTCAAGAGAATTGTTCAATAAATCAAATGATATTTTAGGCTTTAAAATTACAGATCTAATGTTTGAGGGTTCAGCTGATGATCTTCTTCAAACTAAAGTTACGCAACCTGCAATTTTCATTCACTCTGTTATTTTAGCATTAACTTCCAAAGAATTCAATCCTCAAGCATGTGCTGGACACTCTCTTGGTGAATTCTCTGCTCTAGTATCCTCTAAGTCAATTAGTTTTGAGGATGGACTTAAGTTAGTTTCCATTAGAGCAAACGCAATGCAAGAGGCATGTCAAAAGACTAATGGAGCAATGGCTGCAATTTTAGGCTTAGAAAATAAAATCGTTGAAGATGTCTGTAGTGAAATTGATGACATTGTCAGGCCTGCCAACTATAACTGCCCAGGTCAGTTGGTAATTTCTGGAGAATATAATGCTGTTGAAAAAGCTTGCCAGATTCTTAAAGAAAAAGGGGCCAAAAGAGCTATAACACTTCCTGTTAGTGGTGCTTTCCATTCGGATTTAATGGAACCTGCTATAGCTGAACTTAAGAAAGGAATTGATCAAACTGAATTTAGAGAACCAATTTGTAATATTTATCAAAACTTTACTGCTAAGCCAATCAGAGCTTCTGAAATGATCAAAATGAACTTATTAAGTCAGCTGACTGGTGCAGTTCTTTGGACACAAAGTATAAATGAGATGGTAAATGATGGAATTACTAACTTTATTGAGGTTGGACCTGGGAATACTCTTCAGGGCTTAATAAGAAAAATTAATCCGGAAGTGACAGTATCAAAAATTTAATATTATTTTTTATAGACTTTACCATCTTTCATTACAAATATTACATTCTGAAGTGTAGTAATATTTTCTAATGGATTCTCATTTACAGCTATAATATCAGCATAAAACCCTTCTTTTAATTGACCAAGAAGGTTTTCCATATTTAATAGTTTAGCATTAATTATAGTTGCAGATCTTATTGAAAATTCTGCAGGTATACCAATTTCTTGCATATATACAAATTCACCTGCATTATCTCCATGAGGAAAAACGCCTGCATCAGTCCCAAATGCTATTGGAACACCCATTTTGTATGCTTTTTTTGTTGTTGCTTTATTTTGAACACCAACTTCAAGAGCCTTTGGCACAATTATTTCTGGATAATATCCAGCTATTTTTGCCATTTTAGCTACATGTTCACCGGCACTTATAGTTGGAACTAGATAAGCCTGTTTTTCTCTCATAAGTTTCATTGTTCTGTCAGCCATTATAGATCCATGTTCAATAGTTGTTACACCAGCTTTCACTGCCCTATACATTCCCTCATCTCCATGTGCGTGGGCTGCAACATGCATACCATAATCATTAGCAGTTTGAACAATTGCTTCAATTACTTCTTCAGTAAACTGTGGGTTTTGTCCATTTTTTGCTAAACTCATAACTCCGCCAGTAGCAGTTATTTTAATTAAATCAGCTCCATTCTTATACCTGTATCTTACAGCCTTTCTAGCGTCACTTATCGAGTTTACAACTCCCTCTTTTGGTCCTGGATCATCAATTAAGTCTTCTCTATAACCATTTGTGGGGTCACCGTGACCTCCAGTAGAAGCTATTGTTTTACCTGATGTAAAAATTCTTGGACCTTCTACTAATCCATTATTAATTGCATTCCTTAACGATATATTTACTCCTGATCCACCAACATCTCTAACAGATGTAAAGCCAGCAAGCAGAGTCTTTTTTGCAACTACAGTCGATCTAAAAGCTACATCTGCTTTATTGTCTTGAAATCTTCTAGTATATCTATCTTGTCCACCTGATTGACTTTCCATGTGAACATGAAAATCAATTAACCCTGGCATAACAACTTTTGATTTTAGATCATAGATTTTTGTATTTAAATTATTTGTTTGAATATATCCATCTTCAATTGACTTAATAATATTTGCTGAAATAATAATTGTCTTCTCTGATAATAATTTTCCAGAATTAGTGTCATAAATTTTACCTGCATGAATGTATATATCTTGAGCAAAAATTGAGGAAGTAAATATTATAAGGAATAATTTTTTCATATTTAGTTTTTTACTAAAGTAGATGAAATGAGTAGTTATTCAAAAAAACTAGATATTGTGTTTGTTATGTATTTAATCTGGCTTTTTGATAACTCTGTATGCATTGGTAAAGAAATTACCTCATTTTTTACTTTATTGGTCACAGGAAAATCTTTATCATTAGTAAATTCTTGTTTATATGCTTTCTGTTCATGGAAACCTAAAGGATAGTATATACCAAAAGGAATATTATTATTTAAAAGATGTTCAGCTAAATCATCTCTCTTTCCATCTTTTACTTTTAAAGTATATTGATGGTAAACATGAGTATCTGGGTCAGACTCTACAAAAGGAGTTTCAATAGACTCAAATTTATTAAGTGCTTCATTGTATAGTTTAGCAGAATGTTGCCTTCTATTATTATACTTATCTAGATATTTTAGTTTTACATTTAAAATTGCAGCTTGAATAGAATCTAGCCTAGAGTTTACACCAACCTCATCATGGTAATATCTTTCATACATTCCATGGTTAACTAATCCTCTTAGCTTATAGGCTAAATTATCTGAGTTTGTGATTATTGCCCCACCATCACCATAACATCCTAAGTTTTTTGATGGAAAGAATGATGTAGTCGAAATATCTCCGATTGTTCCTGCAAACTGTTTTTTGGAATTTGAAAATTTATATTTGGAGCCAAGTGCTTGAGCATTATCTTCAATTACGTATAAGTTATATTTATTTGCTATTTCAACTATTTTTTCCATATCACATGTTTGTCCAAACAAATGAACTGGAATTATAGCTTTAGTTTTATCATTTATTTTACTCTTTATCAAACTTGTGTTAAGATTAAATGTTTTTGGATCAATATCTACTAAAACCGGTTTTAATCCAAGAAGAAGAATTACTTCAATCGTCGATGCAAAAGAGAAGTTTGTAGTTATTACCTCGTCTCCTTTTTTTAAGTTAAGTGACATAAGTGCAACTTGGAGGGCATCAGTTCCATTAGCACATGGTATTACATGTCTTACACCAAGATAGTTCTCTAAATTGGATTGAAATTCTTTAACTGATGGTCCATTTATAAAAGATGAAGATTTGATTACTTTTTTAATCTCTCTGTTAACCTGCCATCTAATTTTTCTGTATTGACCATTAAGGTCAACCATGTTGATTTTTTTCATCAAAAACAAAATTAAAAAAGTATTTTTGGAAAAAGGATCTGGTGAAAATTATTTATGAAATATTTATAACTACTATTTATGCTTTGAGTATACCTTTGAGATTGTTTTCAAAAAAAATAGATCTATTCCATAAAGGAAGAAATAATACTTTTAAAGTTTTAAAGGAACAAATTAGTCCAAATAAAAAAAATATTTGGTTTCATGTATCATCTCTAGGAGAATTTGAAATTGCCAGGCCATTAATTGAGGAATTAAAACTTAATTTTTCTGATTTAAATATACTTATTACATTTTTTTCTCCATCTGGCTATGAGAATGTTAGAGGTTTTAAGTATGCAGAATCCATTACTTACTTACCGATTGATTCTTCAAAAAATTCAAAAAAGTTTATAAAACATGTAAATCCAATAATAGCAGTATTTATCAAAAATGATTTATGGACAAATTACATTTCTGAATTAAAAAAGAATAAATCAATCATTTATTCAGTTTCTTCTAAATTCAGAGTCTCTAGTTTTTATTTTGGAATTTTTGGTAGATGGTTTTTAGATAGACTAAAAATGATTGACTTCTTTTTTGTTCAAGACAATGAATCTAAGTTATTACTTAATAAATATTCCATTAAAAATGTTATTGAGTCAGGTGACTCAAGATTTACATCGGTAATCAGGACATTGAATGAAGACAAATTAATACCAGATTTAGAGAAATTTACTAAAAATAAAAAATGCTTTGTTGCTGGAAGTGTATGGAGTAGAGATATGAATATCATTAAAGAATCAATAATGAATAGTCAAATAAAAACAATTATTGCTCCTCATGAAATATCAGAAAAAAAAATAAACGAATTACAAAACATTTTTAAAAATTCTTGTATTAGACTATCATGTCTCAGAAAAGAGGAAGACTTTAAAAAAAAAATACTAATTATTGACTCAATTGGGCAGCTTAGATATATTTATAGATATGCATACTTCGCATATGTTGGCGGTGGTTTTTATCAAAATAGTCTTCATAATATTTTAGAACCTGCAGTTTTTTCATCCCCAGTTATAGTTGGAGGTTTATATAATGGATTTAAGGAGGCTGAGGATCTTGTTGATTTGGGTGGTGTTATATCTGTTAAAAATTCAATTGAATTCTCAAAAATATTTAGAGATTTATGTGCAAACAATGAGAAACAAAAAAGATTAGGTAAGATTAACTTAAATTACATATACGAAAATGAAAAAAATAACAGAAAAGTGATTAATTCATTAATAGAAAACTTAAGATTATCTGATTGATAAATTTATATTTGCACTATGAATAAATTACTTTTTTTAATAATTGCTTTATTCTCTGTTACAGCTCAATGTCAAAATTCTGAAAGACCAAATATAATCATGATGATTGGAGATGGTATGGGAATTTCACAAATCTCATCGAGTATGTATTCAAATAATAATTATACTCCATTAGAAAGATCTGAATTTATTGGTTTAATTAAAACTCATTCTCTAGATGATTTAGTAACTGATTCAGCAGCAAGTGGAACTGCATTAGCATCTGGTGTTAAAACATATAATGGAGTTTTAGGTCTTGATCAAAATTATAATTCTGTTAAAACTATTCTTGAGATTTGTAGAGATAAAGGCTACATGACTGCAATTATAGTTACTTCTACTATAGTGCATGCGACACCAGCAGCTTATTATTCAAAATCAAAAAGTAGATACGAATACTATAAAATTGCTGATGAATTATCAAAAAGTAATATTAATTTTTTTGTTGGAGGTGGAGAGAAATATTTTAATAATAGGGATGATAAAAGGAATCTAATGAATGAAATGAAAGATTATACTTTTGTAAAAAGTTTAGAAGACTACAAGAATATCTTTTCAAAAAATATTGGATTTTTTACTGCATATGATGATCCTATACAAAAGAATTTTGGCAGGGAACCATCTTTAGAGGATATAATTGAAGCTACAATTGAAAAACTTAAAAATTTTGATAAACCCTTTTTCATTTTAGTTGAGGGGTCTCAAATTGACTGGGCAGAACATGATAATGATCAAGAATATCTGCTCAGTGAGATGCTAGAATTTGATAAAGCAGTTGATGTTTCCTACAAATATGCCGATGAAAATAAAAATACATTAGTTATTGTTACAGCAGATCATGAAACTGGGGGTGCTGCAATTGTTAGTGGTGATCTAGAGAAACAAATTGTAAAAATTAATTATTCATCAGATGAACATACCTCTGAAATGGTTCCAGTTTTTAGTATTGGACCATATTCTGAAAAATTTAAAGGCGTTTATGATAATACTGAAATTTTTAATAAATTGTTTGAAATAGTCAAAGAATGAAAAGATTCTTTTTTCCAATATTATTTTTATTTGTAACATGTAATTCTGAACCAGAAAATGTTGATATTTTAATTACTGGCGGAATAATTCACGATGGAACTGGCAATAAAGGCTATTTAGGTAATGTTGCAGTTAAAAACGATACTATTTTCTATGTTGGTAAAAATCAAAATTTCATTGCAAAAGATACAATTGAAGCTTCAAATAAAATAATTTCACCTGGTTTTGTTAACATGCTAAGCTGGGGTTACTATACCTTAATGCAAGATGGAAGATCTTTAAGTGATTTAAAGCAAGGTGTCACCCTAGAAGTTTTTGGTGAGGGTACCTCTCCTGGTCCAAGAGGCTCAATTGAAAATAATAATTTTGTTGGGTTTGGTGAGGCTATGGAAGATCTTGAGATAAATGGAGTTTCAACAAATATTGCTTCTTTTCTAGGTGCAGCTACAGTAAGAATACAAGAAATTGGTTTTGCAAACAGAAAAGCAACTCAAGATGAAATGGATTCAATGAAAAATATTGTAAGAATTGCTATGGAAGAAGGAGCGATGGGTATTGGCTCTTCATTGATATATGCTCCTGGTGATTATGCTGATACAGATGAATTGGTAGAGCTATCAAGCATTGCATCGTCTTATGGTGGTAGTTATATTTCACATATGAGAAATGAAGATTCAAGAGTTTTAGAAGCAGTAGACGAGTTACTTGAAATTGCTGAAAGAGCAAATATCCCATCTCAGATTTATCATCTTAAAGCCTCTAGAAGACCAAATTGGCATCTCTTAGATTCAGTAATAAAAAAGGTTGAGAATGCACGAGAAAGTGGTCTAAAGATAACTGCGGATATGTATACATATCCAGCCTCATCTACTGGCCTTACAGGTGTAATACCAACATGGGTTCAAGAAGGAGGAAGACAAGCGTGGATTAACCGAATGAAGAGACCTGATATTAGAGAAAGACTTTTTAAAGATATTAGAAAAGAACTCTCAGAGCAGCCACCTGAAGATATTTTAATGGTTGGATTTAATAAACAGTCAATGTCTAAAAAATATAGGGGTATGACTATTGCTCAGGCAGCAAAGCTTCGAGGTGAAACTCCTGAGGAGACGATTGTAAACCTTATCATTGAAGATGAAAGCAGAATACAATGTATTTACTTTAGCATGTCAGAAGAAAATGTTAGAAAGAAAATAATGCTTCCATGGGTTTCATTTGATTCGGATGCTGGTTCTTACTCAGATATATCAAAAGATTTTATAACACATCCAAGGGCGTTTGGAAGCTTTGCTAGAGTTTTAGGAAAATATGTCAGGGAAGAGAAATTAATATCGATGGAAGAGGCCATTAGAAGATTGTCTGGTTTCCCTTCTGACAACCTTGGAATTAAAAATAGAGGATATCTTAAAGTTGGATATTATGCAGATATTGTCGTCTTTGATCCTACAACAATTCAAGATAAAGCAACCTTTGAAGATCCTTTGCAATTTGCTGAAGGTGTTGAACATGTATTTGTAAACGGAGTACAAGTATTATCGGATGGTGAACATACTGGTAATTTTCCAGGAAGATATGTCAAAGGTCCTGGATATAATCCTCCTAATGAATGAAAAAAAATTGAATTCAATAAATTAAATAGAATTAAAGAAATAAGTGCGGGTGAAGGGACTCGAACCCCCATGCTGTTAGGCACTAGATCCTAAGTCTAGCGTGTCTACCAATTTCACCACACCCGCAAAAGGAAAACAAATATAATTAAGTTTTTAAATATAAATTAACTATGAGTACATTATCTGAAATTGAAAAAAACAATTACATAAATCAGCTTTTTGAATTTCTTAGTTTACCCTCGATTAGTGCTGATTCAAGATATAACGAAATTATGCAAAAGACTGCAGAATGGTTATCTGATCAACTTAAAAAGTCTGGATGTGACTCTTCAAAAATATATTCTACGGATGGACACCCAATTGTATATGGAGAAAAATTAATCGATAAATCATATCCAACTATTCTTGTTTATGGACATTATGATGTTCAACCACCTGATCCAATTGATTTATGGACAAATCCACCTTTTGAGCCATTGATTAAGAAGACTGAGATTCATCCAAATGGAGCAATCTTTGCAAGGGGAGCTTGTGATGATAAAGGTCAAGTGTTTATGCATCTAAAAGCTTTCGAACAATTAATTAAAAATAATAAACTTAATTGTAATGTTAAGTTTATGATTGAAGGAGAGGAAGAAGTTGGGAGTGAAAATCTTGAGACCTTTTTGAAAGATAATATTGATAAACTAAGTGCAGATGTTATCTTGATTTCCGATACTGGCTTAAGTAGTTTAAAAAATCCAACACTTACAGTTGGGCTAAGAGGATTATCTTACATGGAATTAAAAGTTACCGGACCAAATAGAGATCTTCATTCAGGAACATATGGAGGAACTTTAGCGAATCCAATAAATATTTTATCTGACATAATAAGTTCACTAATTGATAGCAATGGAAAAATAACAATACCTGGATTTTATGATGATGTCGTTGAAATTGATAAGTCCAGTCGTGATATAATAGAGGAGAAGTCCAAATTTGATGAAGAAAAATTTAAAGAGTCTTTAGGTCTCCGAGAGACAAAAGGGGAAGATGGATATACTACCCTTGAAAGAAAATCAATAAGACCTACATTGGATGTAAATGGAATTTGGGGCGGATATACAGGTGAGGGATCTAAAACAGTTATTCCAAGTCAGGCAAGTGCTAAAATATCAATGAGATTAGTTCCAAATCAAGACTGGAAAAAAGTTAGCAGATTATTTACTGAGCATATAAATAATATAGCTCCAAAATCTGTTAAAGTTGAAGTTTCTACTCATCATGGTGGAAACCCATATGTTACCCCTGAAAATTTTAAGGGATATGTCTCTGCAATAAATGCATATAAGGATAGCTTTGGAAAAGACCCCATACCTCAAAAAGATGGAGGTAGTATACCTATAGTTCCTATGTTTGAGAGTATACTAGGAATAAAAACTGTTCTTATGGGATTTGGTTTAGACAGCGATGCAATTCATTCACCCAATGAGAACTTTGGATTAGACAACTTCTTTGTTGGTATTGAAACAATTCAAAATTTTTATAAGTATTTCGGGAATTAAATTATCCTGTCAGGGTTTTTATTTATATAACTCGACCAATTTGAAAATTCTTTCTTTAAACTCGAATTATTAAAATTAAAATAATGACAAACAGCCGCAGCCAATGCATCAGTGGAATCAAGATTTTTTGGCATTTTATTAATATTAAGCATGGTTTTAAGCATTTTAGAGACTTGCTCTTTAGAAGAACTTCCATTACCAGTAATAGCCATTTTTATTTTTTTTGGGGAGTATTCTGTAATTGGAATATCATGATTAAGTGCTGCAGCCATAGATACACCCTGGGCCCTACCCAATTTTAACATAGATTGAACATTTTTACCAAAAAATGGTGATTCAATAGCGACATAATTAGGACTATAAATTTTTATTAATTCAGATGTTTTATTAAAAATCTCCGAAAGTTTAGTACTATGATCATTTTTTTTTGAAAGTTTAAATTCAACTAAATCAATTAACTCAATATTATTTTTTTTTATTTTAATTATTCCGTATCCAGTAATATTTGTTCCTGGATCTATACCCATTATTATAGTATTATCAAGAACTTTATTATTCATAATTAAATTTAAAAGGTAGGTTAAATTTTACTTCAACAAATTCACCAACATTTGTTTTGACAGCAGGAAGTGCTTTTCTTATATTATTTACTGCATCTTTTAGGATTGATAATGATTTTTTATCAATTCTCCTCTCAGGAGATATATTATCTAAAATAAAATTGCCTTCAGAATCTATCTTTATTGCAAGTTTATATTGAGTAGTGTCTAACGGGAAGGTCTTATTAGTTAAAAACTCATTCATCTCGTCTTCTATTATATTTCTAAAACATAACATACCTTTATCAGCTTCAAGATCAGCACATTCTTTAAAAGTTGGTAACTGGTCATTTATAGACCAACTTGAAGCAGACAAAATCTCCTTTTCCGAAACTTTCAGATTATTAGTACAAGAGTAATTAATGATTAAAATAATTAACCACTTAAAAGAGAACTTAATATTATTCTTAATTAAGTTAAGCACAACTAAAATTACGATTTTTTTATAGCTTTGTCCAATGGAAATATTTCTAATCTCAATTGTATTAGTAACTGTTGCATTTTCAGGAATAGCTATTAAGCTTATCTTTAAGAAAAATGGAGAGTTCTCGGGAACATGTGCTAGTCAGAGCCCATTTCTTCAAAATTCCGATGAACCGTGTGGAATATGTGGTAAAATTCCAACAAGTTCTGAGTGTGCAAATGATTCCAAATGATTAAAGTTATTTCAAAACTTGGACCGGGATTACTTTTTGCGGGAGCTGCAATTGGAGTTTCTCACCTAGTTCAATCAACAAGAGCAGGAGCTGATTTTGGTTTTGGTTTAATTTGGGCTCTTATATTGGTTAATTTATTTAAATATCCTTTCTTCCAATATGGGCCCAGATATGCAATTGTAACCGGTGAAAGTTTGTTAGATGGATATTATAAAATTGGCAAGTTCTTTTTAATAGCATATTTTGTTCTTAATATTTTAACAATGTTTACGATACAAACTGCGGTAACGATTGTTACTGCTGGACTTGCTTCAAGCCTTTTTGGTTTTACTGATAATATGGTTATTTGGAGTTCCATTATAACTGTTTTATGCTACTTAATTTTATTAGTTGGCAAATATAATCTACTAGATAAGATGATTAAGATTATTATTTTAATTCTAGCAATTAGTACAATTTTTTCAACTGGTATAGCTTCATTTAATACTGAACAAACGTACAGTTTCGAACAGATATTCCCTGAAGGCACAGGTTTAGTTTTTTTGGTAGCTTTTATGGGATGGATGCCAGCTCCTTTAGATATTTCTATATGGCATTCCATTTGGACTATAGAAAAAACTAAAAGTCAAAAAATATCAAAAAAAGACACTCTATTTGATTTCAATGTTGGATATATAGCAACAGTTTTTTTAGGAATCTGTTTTGTTAGTCTTGGTGCACTTGTAATGTATAATTCGGAAATTAGCTTTTCAAGCAGCGGGAGTGTCTTTGCAGGCCAACTTATAGAGCTTTATACTTCAAATTTAGGGGATAATTTATATTTAATAATATCAATATGTGCCTTTACAACTATGCTTAGCACTACAATTACTACTCTTGATGCCTCACCTAGATCCATGTCAAAAGCTACCCAATTATTAACAAATAATTATAATAAAAACTATTATTTTCATTGGATATCTATACTAGCAATAGGCACAATGTTAATATTTTATTTCTTACTATCTGAAATGGGGGCCTTAGTTGAAATTGCAACTGTATTATCATTTATTACAGCGCCATTTTACGCTTTACTAAATTATAGACTAGTTACAAGTAAAAATATGCCTAATGAGCATAAGCCATCTAAATCATTGAGAGTTTTAAGTATAGCTGGGATTTTATTTTTAAGTCTTTTTGCGTTTGGATACATTTTGTCTAGGTTCATTTAGTTTGTATATTTGCGCGGTATGTCAGTATCAAAAACTGTTAATCAAGGTTGGGTTAAGATTAATTTGCCAAAGCCAGGCTCTGTAAAAAAAGTCAGGACAAAGAAACCAGATTGGATCAGAGTCAAGCTTCCTATTGGTAAAAAATATACTCAGTTAAGATCTACTGTTGAAAAAAATAATTTACACACAATATGTGTTTCTGGAAATTGTCCTAATATGGGAGAATGCTGGACAGAGGGAACTGCTACTTTTATGATTCTTGGTAACATCTGTACAAGATCTTGTGGGTTTTGTAATGTACAAACAGGAAGTCCTCTCCCTGCAGACAAATTAGAGCCATTTAAAGTTGCCCGTTCAATCAATTTAATGGGTGTGAAGCATGCAGTCATAACCTCTGTAGATCGAGATGATCTCAAAGATGGAGGATCCATAATTTGGGCTGAAACAGTAAATGCTATTAGAGATTTAAATCCAAAAACAACTATTGAGACACTTATACCAGATTTTAAAGGTGAAACTGAAAATATTGACAGGATAGTAGATGTTGCTCCAGAAGTGGTGTCTCATAATCTTGAGACAGTTAGAAGGTTAACGAGAGAGGTCAGAATTCAAGCAAAATATGATAGAAGCCTTGAAGTACTGAAATATCTTAAGGACAGTGGTATTTCTAGAACAAAATCTGGAATTATGCTGGGCTTAGGTGAAAATATGGAGGAGGTCATTGAGACACTAGAAGACTTAAGAAGGGTTAGAGTTGATATAGTTACTTTAGGCCAATATCTTCAACCTTCAAAAAAACACTTGCCTGTTGTTGATTTTATTAGCCCAGATGAGTTTAAAGAGTATGAAATTATAGCTAAAGATTTAGGCTTTAGACATGTTGAGAGTGGTCCTCTTGTTAGGTCTTCATACAAAGCTCACAAACATATTCATTAATAGTTTTCCACAAAGTCATAAACTACTTCATCAAAACTTATTTTATTCAAATTATTTGGGAATTCAATTGATACTTCTAAATAATATATTTCACCTCTATTTATTTTTGGCTTTAGTCTGCCATAGTCTTTTTCTGTTGTTATAATTTTTTTATTTCTTGAAATAGAAAGTATCTTATCAATTGATGATTTTTTAAAATTATAATGATCTGAATACTTTAAGTGTTTGAACTTTAAATTTTTATTATTTAGATATTTAACTAAATAAGAAGAATCTGCAATTCCAGTAACTAGAATAAATTCTTCTTCTCTAAGATTATCTATATGAATTGTTGAATCATCTGATTTGAGGTTTTTCTTGTATGAAATTGTACTAAAAAAAACTTTTTGATTTTCATCTGGAGATAGTTTCTCTAGAAATTCTAATTTCTCAATGTAGGATAATTCATCTGGACATTTAGTAACAATTATTAGATCGGCTCTTTTAGATGAACTTTTATTCTCTCTTAAATTACCAATAGGAAGAACCTCATCTTGATAATATGGATATTTAAAAGTTGTAGTCAATAACATAAGACCAGGCTTTACATATCTATGTTGAAATACATCATCCCAAATACTGATTTCTGTATTAGGTAAATTATTTAAAATCAATTTCATGCCTTTTCTTCTATCTTCACATACAACAACATTAATTTCTGGATGTTTTGAATAAAATTGATATGGTTCATCTCCAATCTCGTATGCAGAAGATTTTGAAGTAGCTTGGATAAAGCCACTTGTATCCCTATTATATCCTCTACTCAAAGTTGTTATTCTATATTTTATTTTTAATAGCTCTATTAAATAATCAACCAATATTGATTTACCAGTTCCTCCAGTCGATAAATTACCAACTCCAATTGTTGGTATTTTATACTGTACAGAATTAATTAAACCCAAATCAAATAACAGGTTTCTTAAAGAAGTAATTAAGTTATAAACTATCGATAATGGATATAGTAGGAACTTCATTTTTTTATCACCCAAAAGATAATATTATATTTGCAATCAATCTATATAACGATGAGAGTTATTGAAGTAATAAGAATTATTAATGATTGGATGCCAACTTCTATTGCTGAGGATTTTGATAATGTAGGCCTTATCGTTGGTGATCCAGAATCAGAGATAAGTTCTATATTAGTTACTCTCGATACTACAGAAGATGTTGTAGAAGAAGCTATTGAAAGAGGCTGCAATATGGTAGTAAGCTACCATCCAATTATTTTTAATGGTCTTAAACAAATAACGAGTAATTCTAATTATGTTGAAAAATCTGTAATTAAAGCAGTTAAAAATAATATCTCAGTTTATGCTATTCATACATCATTGGATAATCATCCTAATGGGATAAGTTATATATTATCTGATCTAATTGGATTAAAGAACATTTCTACTTTAATTCCAAAAGAGGAAAAATTAGCTGACAATAATATAGGTGTTGGATCTATTGGAGAACTTGAAAATCCAATGAATGAAACTGAATTTTTTGACCATCTAAAGAATAAATTAGATTTAAAATATTTAAGGCATACGAAAAAGCTAAATAAAAAGATTTCAAAGGTTTCTGTAGTTGCCGGCTCCGGAAGTTTTGCAATAAAAAATTCAATTGAATCGAACGTCGATGCATTTATTACCTCAGACTTTAAATACCATAACTTCTTTGAGGCTGATAGTAAAGCTTTATTTATTGATATTGGTCATTATGAGAGTGAAAAACACATAAAATTGGTTATTAAGGAATTTCTTAATAAAAAATTGCCTAATTTTACGATCCTTTTATCCGAAATGAATATTAACCCTGTAAACTATTATTAAAATGGCAAAAAAAATTGAAACATCAGTAGAAGAAAAGCTAAGAGCGCTATTTGATCTTCAGTTAATTGATTCAAGAATTGACCAGATTAGAAGTATAAGGGGGGAACTCCCTTTAGAAGTTGAGGATCTTGAAAACGAAATTGCTGGTTTAAACAAAAGACTTGAAAGTTTTGAGAATGAAATCAAAGAAAGTCAGGATGGAATTAAGTTTGAGGAGAATGCCATAACAACCTCTAAAGCTAATCATAAAAAATATGAGGCTGATTTAAAGAAAGTTAGAAATAATAGAGAATATAATGCAATAGTTAAGGAACAAGAATTTCAAGAACTAGAAATTAAATTGTCAGAAAAGAAGATTTCACAATACAAAGAAACTATTGATAGTAAAACATCAATTCTAGACGAGCTCAAAGATAAAATTAAGGATCGCAAGTCTCATTTAAAAAACAAAAATTCAGAGCTTGGTGAAATATTAAAAGAAACTGAAAAAGAAGAAAAAACTCTTCTGGAAAAGTCTAAGGAATTTGAAAAAAAGATTGAAGATAATTTGATAGCTGCATATAAGAGAATAAGGTCAAATGTAAAAAATGGGTTAGCCATTGTTCCTATCGAGAGAAATGCCTCTGGAGGATCATATTTTACAATTCCTCCACAAGTTCAGATGGAAATTGCTTCTAGACAAAAAATTATTACTGATGAATATAGTGGTAGAATTTTAGTTGATCCTAAGTTAGCTGAAGAAGAAATGGAAAAAATGAAATCAATCTTCACCTAATTTAAAATTCAGACTTAGAAATAATCTCTTTGTTTTTCCCATTTAAATAATCCATATATGTAAAGCCTGGTTCTATACTGTATGAACCTACTTCACCTTTTTTATTCATAGCTATATAAGCTACTTGAAATCTATTTTTTTGCGAGTTATTTGAAACTATTCTTTTTACAGCACTTTCACATGCCTCCTGCGGAGTAAAGCCCTGTCTCATTAACTCAACTACAAGGAAGGAACCAACAGTTTTTATAACTTCCTCTCCAAGGCCAGTAGCAACAGCACCTCCAACTTTATTATCAATAAATAATCCAGAACCAATTATTGGAGAATCTCCGACCCTTCCTGGCATCTTGTATGCTTGACCACTTGAAGAGCACGCACCAGATATATTATTATTTTGATCAATACATAGCATACCTATAGTATCATGATTATCTATATTTATAATAGGACTGTATTCCTTAGTTTCAGACCATTTTTGCCAATTTTTTTTAGAAAATTCTGTTAGTAAATCTGTCTTTTTATAACCTTCAATCAGTGCAAATTCTTCTGCACCTTTACCTGCTAGGATAACATGAGGGGTTTTTTCCATAACATCTTTAGCTAATCTAGCAACGTTAACAATATTTTCAACAGCAACTACTGACCCACAATCACCGAGATGATTCATAACACATGCATCAAGTGTTACTTTTCCACTACTGTCTGGAGCACCGCCAAATCCAACAGTTGTATTTTTTGGATCATTTTCTGAAACTGCAACTCCCTCAACAACAGCATCAATCGAAGATTTACCTTTATCTAATAACCTTCCAGCCATCAGGTTTGCTTCTTTTGTGTTATTCCATGTTGAAATAGATCTTATCACTGGTGAGGAATTTAAATTATTTGCATTTAGCCTTGATGATATGGCAGTTGCAAATCCCACACTAAATATATCAAAAATAAAACTTCGTCTTTTCATATCTCTAGTTCAATGCTCTGAGTCTTTTTATAAGTGGTGGATGAGAGTAATGGAAGAATACATATAAAGGATGGGGGTATATATTGGAAAGGCTATCAACTGATAATTTCTTCAATGCAAGTGCTAAATCTTCTCCATTAAAAGTTTGCTTTGCATAGTCGTCAGCCTCAAATTCATTCTTTCTACTTATATAGTTCATAAAGATTCCTGATAAAATTGAAATCGGTGAAAATAAAATACTAAACCCTATTATTCCAAGATGAAAGCTAACATCAGGTCCACCCAATGCTTGGGATATTTCTGGAAGACTTAGACATAGTTCAAAGAAAAATGTTATAATACCGATCTGCATGATCGAAAAAATTAAACCGGAAAAAATATGTTTCTTTTTGTAGTGACCTACCTCATGTGCAAGAACTGCTACTAACTCATTTACAGTATGTTTCTCTATTAATGTATCATATAATGCGATTGTTTTCCTAGGGCCCAACCCACTAAAAAAAGCATTAGCCTTTGTTGATCTCTTTGAGCCATCAATCACGTAAATATTCTTTAGTAAATAACCAACCTCATTTGAATATTTTTCAATCTTTGAGCGTAATTCACCTTCTTCCAATGGTGTCAGTTTATTAAATATTGGGACAATTATATCGGCATAAAACATGTTTATAAGTACCATTAGTAAAGATAGGCCTATCCATAGCCAAAACCAGAAGCCTTGATTTATAGTGTCATAAAGATATAGTGCAAGAAAGAGTAAAACTCCCCCGATAAGAATAGATAAAATTGAAGATTTAACTTGATCTAAGAAAAAAGTAATTTTTGTAGTCTTATTAAACCCAAATTTTTGCTCAATTACAAATGTATTATAATATGAGAATGGTAACGAAATTAGAGTATTTAATAAAAATAAAATTAAAAAGAATAATCCAGATTTTATAAAATTGGTCTCAAAGCTACTTACCAGTTCGTTAATCAAACCATACCCATTAAAAAACAAAAGAGAGAATACCAGTGCAAAACTTAGAGTGTTAGAAAGAAATCCTATTTTATTTTTTGACACTGAATAATCTTTAGCTTTTTTGTATTTTTCTTTTTTATAAAACCCTTTTAATTCATTTGGAATATCATCTTTCCAGTTTTTATGATTTAAATAATCTAAAATATTCGAGAATAAATAATTAAAAATCACTAATCCAATAATAATAAAAAACCAACTTTCTGTTGACATAAGTTTGAATTTGAATAAATTAGATTTAAATGTAATAAAAGATGATTAATAAGTATACAATTGTTGGAACTTTAGGTATTTTAATTTTTAGCTCAGGATTATGCGTGTTTGGAGAGGCTTTAATAAGAAAGTCTCAAAACCTTGATTTTTTTCTAATAGGGACTATTTCACTAGTACTTATAAACGCAGGTGCATGCATAATGATAAAGTCTAGAGAATTGATCTAGTTAGATTCATAAGTATCATAAAGATAGAATGGTAAGGCTAGAGAGAACCCAACAAAGAATGGTATCAAATACCTAAATATTTTTTTTGGTTTTGACCAATATTTATAAACTATGTAGATTAAAAAAGTAAGTGCTGCAACACTAAGATCATATGATATCATTGAAACTGCATAATTTTCATAAAGCAATCCCCAAAACCCTTCCATTGACCAATTGTTAAGTTCTAAAAATTTATATAGATTATAATAAGGTAATACTGTTCCAAGTATACATAAAAAAAGATATATTTTCTTCATAATCAAATTGTTAAATGTTCTGTAGGTTTAATAATTATAAGTTCCTTTTTAGCTTTTTTAAAATCTTCAATTGCTTTGGTTTGATCAATCTCAATTAAACCAAAAGTATCAAAATGATATCCTAAAATCTTATCACATTTTATAAAATCTGAAGCAATTATTGCATCTTTATACCCCATTGTAAAATTATCACCAATTGGAAGGATAGCAAGGTCTAATTTATAATGTAATGGGATAAGTTTCATATCATAAGTCAAGGCAGTATCACCAGCTATATATACAGACTTGCTATTTGCAGTAATTATAAATCCTCCAGGCTGCCCTCCATTTGAACCATCAGGAAATGTCGATGTATGTATTGCGTTTACATATTTTAGTTCACCAAAATCAAAATTCCATTTTCCCCCATGATTCATCGGATGACCCTTGAAACCTCTATTTTGAAAATAATTTACAATTTCAAAATTAGATACTATTACTGAATCATTATCTTTTGCTAATTTTTCAACATCTAAAGTATGATCTTGATGAGCGTGAGTGATAAGAATAAAGTCTGGTTTTAAATCATCTAAATTAATTTGAGAAGCTGAAGGATTTCCAGATATAAATGGATCAACAACAATACTGTATTCATTAATTTGAATTTCTAGAGTTGCATGACCTAAAAAAGTTATTTTCATAATTATTTATTAAATTAAATATAATGATTTATGTAAGAGTAAATAATATATAATTATAAACCATGGGTAAATTAATATTTAGAAAAGATGGTACTGCCCAAGGAGTTGCTAAACAGAGGTTAATTGAATCACTTGCAAAACCTGATAAACGAATTATATATGATCCTTATGCAAAAAATTTTGTACTAGGAGCAAACATTATAAAACTCATGGGGCATAGACTAAGTGTCTGGTTAGGTAATAAAATAATACCAGGAATGCACGAGCATTTAATATCAAGAACAAGGTATATCGATGATCTGATCGAGAAAAGCACCTTTGCTAATATAGAGCAATATGTTATACTAGGGGCAGGATATGACTCAAGAGCACATCGATTAAAACTTCCATCCAAATTAAAAATATTTGAAGTTGATCAATCCGAAGTTCAAGAATTAAAAAGGCTTAGGCTACCAGATAATATGCCTAATAGAGAGAGTATAACCTATGTTGATATTGATTTTAATCATCAATCTCTTAAAGAACAACTAATAAATGTAGGTTTTGACCAAAATAAATCGACCATATTTACTCTTGAAGGTGTTTCTCAGTATATTTCAAGAGAAGCACTTGACGCAACTTTAAAAGAAGTTGCTGATTTGAACCCAAATTCTAATTCTAAAATTTTTATTTCATATGTTAATAAGCTTTTAAATGAAGACTCTAAGGCCTGCTTTGGTAAAGGTTATTCAAAACCTGAAAAAGCAGTTAGTTTTATAACTAATTCAGCTGCAAAAATGGGTGAACCATGGATATCATTCTACTCTGCTGAGGAAATTGAAAGTATACTATCTCAAAATAATTTTACTTTAATTGAAAATAAAACCTTAGCTGACCTTAATTCAAAATATTTTACTCCAGTTGGTAGAACCATCCCTGAAAATCATATTTTTAAACTTGAACATTTTGTAATTGCTGAAAGCAAAAAAAAATAAACTTTTTAATTAATTCTTTCAGGAAAATCAGTAATTATTGCATCAACTCCCATTGACTTCATTCTTTTTATACTCGAGAGATCATTAATTGTATAAGGATAAACTTTAATATTAAAGGACTGCACCTTTTTAACTATTTCCTTGGTCAAAAACTCATTATTTGGGTTTATTGCAAAGGCATTAATTTCTTTAGCTAATTTAATTGCAATATCAATTTTGTATAATGAGTCGACTAGTATTGCAATTGGAACATCTTTATTAGTATTTCTAAACTCTACTAACTCGTCCCATCTAAAGCTTGATACAATAAAGCTTGAGGGAGTAAAGTTAGATCTGTTAATATATTCAATTATTACTTTATTTGTCTCGATTGCAGTATTCTCTCCTTTAAGCTCAATATTTAAAAATATATTTTCAGGAATTATTTCTATTACCTCATTCAATGTGGGAATGGATTGTCCTCCTAATAATTTTATTTTTTTAATTGAGTCTAGAGAAATTTGTTCAATAAATGCAATCGAATTTGATAATCGAGATAAAAATGGATCATGATAAACTACTAACTCTCCTGTTTTTGATTTAAAAACATCGATTTCAATTCCATCAACATTTAGTTCAATTGCTTTTTTAACTGACTCAATAGTATTTTCTAGAGCATGCCCCATAGCGCCCCTATGACCTACTACTAGAATATCTTTATTAGAAAGACAAGAGACTAAAAAAGTGATAAATAGTACAGATAGGATATTTCTATACACTATTTTCTATTTAATGTTGTAGATGATGCTTGAGATTTCGCAAGTACTGTTAAGTCACTTATATTAACATTATCTGGACAGTTTACTATAAATGATATGACCTTAGCAATATCATCACCAACCAAGGGGTTTAATCCTTCATACACAGATTTAGACCTATTTTTATCATTTTTAAATCTTACCATTGAGAAGTTTGTCTCCACAAGACCAGGGTTTAACTGTGAGACTTTAATATTATATTTATTTAAGTCAATCCGCATACCCTGGGATATTGCATCTACAGCAAATTTTGAAGCACAGTAAATATTACCTTTAGGGTAAACTTCTTTTCCAGCAATTGAACCTATATTAATTATATGACCACTATTATTTTTTATCATCGACTCTAAAACATACTTTGTTACATATAATAAACCCTTTACATTGGTATCTATCATCATATCCCAATCTTTAATATCTCCTTCATGTATAAAATCAAGTCCATGTGCATTACCAGCATTATTAATCAGGAGATCAATGTTATTCCAAGAATTATCTAGTGATAAAATTTTTTCGGATACTTCTTTATGATTCCTTACATCAAACTTTAATGTAATAACTTTTGTGACTGATGAAAGATTGTCCTCTAATTGATTGAGCTTTTCTTTATTTCTACCACACAAAATCAGCGAATATTTTTTGGCTAATTCATATGCTGTGGACTCTCCAATCCCTGAAGTTGCTCCAGTTATTAATGCAATTTTTTTTATATCTACCATTTAACTAAAGTATACGAATAATAAACCTGCTGCAACAGCACCTAATGAAGGACCTAAAACTGGAATCCAACTGTAAGCCCAATCTGAAATTTTATTTTTTCTTGGTATTAACTGATAAACAATTCTAGGTCCTAGATCTCTCGCTGGATTAATCGCATATCCAGTTGTACCTCCAAGACTTAAACCTATCACCCAAACAAGTATACCTACAGGAAGTGCACCAAGTGACCCAATTCCAAAACTTGCTTCCAATCCCTGAACTATTATATTTGGTTCAACTATATATAGTATTCCAAATATTAGCATGAATGTTGCAAGAAATTCACTAAAAAAATTATTTCTAAAATTTCTAATTGCTGGAGATGTACAAAATGAACCCATTACTGCAGCTTCATTTTTTGTTGCTCTGTAGTGGTCAATATAGAATATGTATGTTAACCAGCTACCTAACATAGCACCTAGTATTTGAGCTAGAATGTATCCAACAACTAACTCAGAAGAAAATTTACCGGCAACAAAGAGACCAATAGTAACTGCAGGATTAAGATGTGCTCCACTAAATTGACCTGTGATATATGCTGCAACAAAAACAGCAAAACCCCAAGCTGTTGTAATTGTTATCAAAGGTGTTTCTTCAAAACCTTTGGTTTTTGATAGGCTGACATTTGCTACAATTCCAGATCCTAAAAGAAGTAGAATTGAGGTTCCAACAAACTCAGCTATATAAGGACTTATCATACTATATAATTTTTAATTAATTTATTAAAATTTTTTAATTCTTTGTCAATCCACTTTTGATCCTTTTCTAAGATTTCAGCCATTTTCTTTGCAACCATTGGAGCAATTCTTTTGGATTCCTTTGCATCTAGAAAAATACACCTTGTTCTCCTTGCCAAAATATCTTCAAGTGTCATCGCCATTTCATGAATAATTGACCACTTAATAATGTTATTTGTTATGAAGATCTTGTCAGAAAGAGAGGTATTATCAGTACTTCCACCAAGTGACTCTACTTTACTCTTTAGTGAGCCATATATATGCATTGGATCAGACCACTCAACTCTTTTCTTAAATCCAAAAAGCTTAGTTTTTTCGGTCTTACACTTTTTCTTCTTTAGTTTATTGATAGAGATTGCAGAATCAATAGCATCTTCTGCAATTTTTCTATAGGTTGTCCACTTACCACCCAGGACACTGATTAATCCAGAAGGTGCAATATCAATTTTATGACTTCTTGAAACCTCCTTAGTAGATTTTTTATTTGATGTCGCCGCCAAAGGTCTTAAGCCTGCAAACACTGACTTTATATCAGTCATTTTCGGCTTTAAAGACATATATTTACTAGCGTTATTTAATATAAACTCAATTTCATCTTTAAGCGGTTTAGGCTCATCACTTGCTGTTTTTACCTGCGTATCTGTTGTGCCTACAACAACATAGTTTTTCCATGGCACTGCAAATAAAACTCTACCATCAGAAGTTTGAGGAATTAATATTGCATGTTTACTTTTTAAGAATTTTTTTTCAAGTACTATATGAACACCTTGACTTGGTTGAATCATTTTATCAATATCTGGTTGATCCATCCTGATAATATCTTCTGCAAATACACCAGTAGCATTAATTACAACTTTACTTCTAGCCTCATATTTTTTAAAGTTTATATTGTCATGAAATTTTACCCCGGTTACTTCATCCTGATCCTTTAAAAGATTTTCAACACTACAGTAATTTAATAAAGTAGTTTTTTTTGAGTCTGCAGTTAGTGCTAGTGTCATTGCCATTCTTGAATCATCAAATTGACCATCATGATATATTACACCTCCTCTTAATCCTTTTTTATTTACGTTTGGAATTAATTTAATAGTTTCTTTTTTAGAAATCATTATTGATTTTCCTAAACCAAGGTTTCCTGCCATCATATCATAAATTTTCATCCCAATACCATAGAATGGGCTAGACCACCAGTCATAGGAGGGTATAACAAAACTTAGGTCACGAACAAGATGAGGGGCATTCCTCTTTAATATTCCCCTCTCCTTTAGAGACTCAATTACAAGTGTTATATCACCATTTTGTAGATATCTAACACCTCCATGAATAAGTTTTGTACTTCTTGATGAAGTACCTTTCCCAAAGTCATACTTCTCTAAAAGTAAAGTTTTATATCCTCTCTTAGAGGCATCAACAGCAATACCTAAGCCAGAGGCCCCACCACCAATTACTATTATATCCCATTGATCAACTTTATTGAGATTAACTAAAGAATCTGATCTATTCATTTAACTTAAGAAGTCTATTAATTCTTTTTTGCCAAAGGTCTATGATGACTTTAGTTTTAAAATCTTTTTCTGGTTTAAATGACATATCTTGAGTCCATAGTTTTTCTATACTGGATATATCATTCCAAAAACCTGTTGCTAGGCCAGCTAAAAAAGCTACACCTAAAGCAGTAGTTTCTGTTGTTTTTGGTCTAACAACATTTGTACTCAATAAATTTGCTTGTATTTGCATCAATAAATTATTATTACTTGCACCACCATCAACTTTTAAATCTGTAAATTTTATACCAGCATCTTTTTCCATTTCAATGACTATGTCTCTTGTTCTTAAAGCAATTGACTCCAAGGCTGCTCTAGCAATATGACCATTTTCAGTACCTCTTGTTAGTCCAAAAATTGTTCCCTGAACATAAGGATCCCAATATGGTGCTGCAAGACCAGACAATGCAGGGACAAAAGTTAACCCTCCATTATCACCTACTGTTTTAGCAAGTTCTTCAACTTCTGGAGATGATTTTATGATTCCAAGTTTATCTCTTAGCCATTGAATTAATGCACCCGCAACAAAAACACTACCCTCTAGCGCATAAGTAAGTTTACCACTAATTCTCCATGCAATTGTTGATAGCATTTTATTCTTTGACATTACAAAACTTTCTCCGGTATTCATCATACAAAAACAACCAGTTCCATAAGTATTTTTGATATCCCCTTTGTTTATACATAATTGACCAAATAAGGCTGCTTGTTGATCACCTGCAATACCAGAAATTGGAATTTCAACTCCTAGAATTTCTTTATCAAGATTAGCAGAAACCGAAGATGAATCTACAACGTTAGGTAATATTTTTTCTGGAATGTTTATCAGTTTAAGTAAATCCTCATCCCATTTATCTTCTTTTATGTTATATAGCATTGTTCTACTTGCATTTGACGGATCAGTAATATGATACTTTCCATTTGTAAGCTTCCATATTAACCATGTATCTACAGTTCCAAATAATAATTTATTATCTCTTACTAACTCTATTAGATCATTATTATTTTCTAGTATCCATTTTATTTTTGTTCCTGAAAAATAAGCATCAATTACAAGACCCGTTTTTTGTTGAATTAGAGAACCCATATTTTTTTCAATTAATTCATCACAAAAATTAGCAGTCCTCCTATCCTGCCAAACAATTGCATTATATACTGGTTTACCTGTTTCCTTATTCCATATGATTGTTGTCTCTCTCTGATTTGTTATACCGATTGAGTCTATTTCATTAGGGTCAATTTTTGAATTATTTATAACATCTTTTATAGCTTTTATCTGCGTATTCCATATTTCGATTGGATCATGTTCTACCCATCCTTCTTTTGGAAAAAATTGATTGAACTCATATTGAGCTATTTCTACTACCTCTGCATTTTTATTAAAAAGTATTGCTCTTGAACTTGTTGTTCCTGCATCTATTGATAAAACATATTTTTTTTCCATTATAAAATGATTTGAATGCAATTTAAAAAAAAACCCTCCAATGGAGGGTTATTTCACAATTCTAAAATTTATTTTAGTTCCATGTTTGTACATTTACAACACTATAGGTACCCTTAAATTCAGAAATTGGATCAGTATTTTTAATGAAATCTTCAAACGCTTTCTGCTCTCTGGGAGTTTTTGGTCCAAAGCTTAGCATTTCTTCATATGTATTATATGTAGTGTAGATATAATGAGATTCACCCTCAATACTTTGACCACCAAAAATTCCACCAAGTGATAAATAACCCTCTGGTTTCCATACTTTAATCATTTTATTGAATTCTTCAACAAATGCTCCTTGATCTTCTACTCTCCATTCCCATACTTGAGCAAAAGTTGCTTCGTCTCCTTCAGATCCAGGAATTCTTATAAAGGTTTTACCATGAGAATTTGAAATAGTCTTACCATATTTACTAAACTCTGAGGTATACTCACTGTAATCAGGACCTGATCTTAATTGTCTAAGTTCTACAAGTCCTTCTATAGTCCCCGCAAAATTTAAGTAATGAGTAGCTTTATGATTTTCATCACTGTGGTAAACAGCAGTTAAAGAAACTGATACGCCCTCTGGCATCTCAATATTTCCATAAAAATTATCCATTGTTTGGATAATGTTATTTGCATATCCCTCTTTAGCCACAACACCAACTTCATTCCAAGTTATTTGGTCTTGTCCAAAAGTTATTGTTAGTGAAAAAAGGGTTATTAAAATTGTTAAAAATTGTTTCATTTTAAATTGATTTTAGATTTATCTCTAATATAAAAAAAAGCCCTTAAAAAAGGGCCTTAAATAAAATTAGTCTGTATTATATGATTTAATTAGGTTGAACCCTACATTAAAGAGAATATCTGCACTTCCAGAGATAACTGATTGAAATTGCTCAACAGCTCCAGATGCAAAAACACCCTCTCTTGCTTCAAGCCAAGCTCCTAGATCACTTTGCCTTGCAACAAAATAGTGTGTTACACCATCCTTAGCTCCAATAATAGCTTCATGAAGTTCAAATGTTCCTGTTGTTGAGTTATTGAACTCTACAAATCCATTTGCATAAGTAGCGGGATCCGACACGTCCATAGCCCAGACTACTGTAAATCCATTTGAAAGATTAGTTGGATCAAAAATTAATGGTGATCCTAAAACAATTTGGTCAAATTCAACATATTCATCAATAGTCATGAATAATGCAAGACCTTCCATTGAAGGAGGTGGACCTGAACCCCAAGTAGCAAACGATGCTGCATTCTCTCCAATAAAACATAATTGATGAGTAGAGCTATCATTTCCATTTGTAAAAGCAACTTCAGATAATGTAACCGTGTAAGGCATTAATTGCCCAACTTGTGAATTCATAAAGTTGTCTAAAGCATCAACAAATGGAGTTTGCCCCCAGTTGTCAACAGTTACAGCCATACATGCCCAGTAACTTTTCTCTTGAGCTTGAATGTTACTTATTGTTAAAAGTAACATAGCTAATGTTAAAATTATTTTTTTCATTATAAATAGTTTATTTACTATAAACTTAAATTAATAGGCAGTAGTGTAGTAAGATTGAAAAGTTTTTGTGCTAAATAGAAATCAGAATTATTAATTTGATAATTTTTATTTAATAAAATTCAAGTATTATGATTCAAATGGTTTTTTATTAGATTATTAATAATTTTTTTGATGTTTAATTTATCTCAAGAAACTTCCTCCATTTACATCAATTGTTGAACCTGTAGAATGATCCATTTTACCTGAAACTATTAATGACACTATTGGTGAAATATCTTTTGGTTCTGTAAGTCTATCAAGAGTAATTCCTTGCTTCACAGAATCTTCTCCGTGTTTATCTATAAAACTCTGAGCCATTTCAGTTCTAACAAATCCAGGTGCAATACTAATTGCTACAACATTATCTGACTCTCCAAAGGATCTTGACATAGTTTTAGTTAAGGATATAATTCCTCCCTTTGAACATGCATAAGAAATGTAGTCTTGCTGCTCACCTCTGAAGGCAGCTCTTGATGCAATATTTATAAATCTTAATCTAGACTTAATTTTATTACTTCTTTTATAATTAATAATTTCTTTAAAAATGAGTGATGGAGCCTTTAGATTTACATCAATTGTTTTATCAAACATGCTGCTCCAATTATTAAAGTCTAATGAAATATCTGCAGATTCTGCAATACCTGCATTATTAATTACAGAGTCAGGTAACCCTATTTTTTTTATAGTTTCTTCAACTAAATTTTTTACTTCATCTTCAGATGAAAGATCTGCTTTTACAATAAATAAATCTGAAGAGTTTTTAGTTTTTAATTTATCTAATGGTAATTTATTAGAGTTATAATGAAGTACAATTTGATGGCCCTCTTTAATAAGATCTTGTGCAATTTTATATCCAATGCCCTTTGATGAACCCGTTAAAAGTATCTTCATTTTTTATATTTTTCAAACCAAGACAATATTGAGTTGACTTTTGCAATAAGATTACTTGGTTTAGCTGCAATTCCGTGGTTAGCATTAGGAATTCTAACAAGCATTGACTCAACTTTATTTAGTTTTAAGCCAGCATATAATTGTTCACTTTCAGCCATAGGAGTTCTGTAATCTTTTTCTCCCGTAAGAACCATTGTTGGTGTTTTTATATTTCCAACATAACTAATTGGAGATCTTTTAAGATAGCTTTCAGGATCATTCCAAGGAAGATCTCCAAACCAATATTTATACCAATATCCAATATTGTCTGCATAAAGAACAAAGCTATACCAATTTATAACTGGCTTAGCCACAACTGCAGCTTTAAACCTGTCGGTTTTCCCTATAATCCATGCTGTAAGAACTCCACCACCACTTCCTCCAGTTACAAAAAGATTTTCTTGATCGATATATCCTTTATCTATAATATAATCTACACCTGAAATTAGATCATCATAATCTTGACTAGGATAATTATGATGAATTAAATTAGCAAATTCTTTACCATAACTAGTACTTCCTCTAGGGTTAGTATAAAGTACAACATAACCTTTTGATGCAAATAGCTGGACTTCAGAGGAAAAGTGAAATCCATAATTTGTATGAGGCCCACCATGTATTTCAAGAATTAAAGGGTATTTTTTTGAGTTATCAAAATTAGGTGGTTTAACAATCCAGCCTTGAATCATTCTTCCATCATAAGATGACTCATACCATATTTCCTCTACTTTACCTAATTTTTTATAATCAAATAGATCCTTATTTAAATCTGTTATTATTTTTTTTGATCCTCTAAATCCAGTGGCCAAATCAGCGGGATTATATGCAGTCCCATAAGTAAATGAATATCTATTATTTTTTGATAAGGTAAAAAACCCTCCACTGTAGGGTCTTGAAAAAGATAATCCCCCAACTTCATCAACAATAGTCTTATGAATACCATCTAAGGTTGTTGACCCAATCTTAGTTATTCCTTTATCATCATATTGAAAATATATTTTTTTATCATTGCCAGACCAATGGATATTATAGATATCTCTATCGAGATCCAATTTAATTTTATACTTGTCAGAACCATCAGAGTTCATAACATATATGGAATTCTGCTGATAGCTAAGATACTCATCATCATAACCTAAATATGCAATTAAGGACCTATCATTCGATACTTTTGGGCCAAAATCAGGACCATCTCTATCTGTAATTGGGATATGCTTTCCAGAGTCTATGTCTAATATGTATAATTCTGTATTATTTGGATTATAGTCGGAGTCTTCATTTAAATTAGCTGAAAAAATAATTTTATTACTATCAATCCATTCTCCCTGACCAGCTCTTTTTTCCGATGGAATATTACTTATTTGTCTTGGGGTTCCACCACTAACTGGAAGTGTAAAAAATTGAGTTTCACCTGGTTTTCTAAATCCTGAACTATCATATTTATAATTTAAATCTGATATTTCAATTGGAGGATCATTCCATTTTGCCCCTTTAGGTTTCTCGGGCATCTTAATTAGCTTTTTTCTCTTATCGTCAACGAATGAAGAAAATAAAATATATTTATCATCAGGTGACCATCTTAATGATCCAATTGAATACTGAAAATTTGTAAGTTTTTGAATAGAGTTATTACTCAGATCAAATAAGAAAATTTGTTGCTTACCATCTCGGTTTGATTTAAAAATAAATTTATCCCCTTTGTTAGACCATTTAGGAGAGTTATCTTTAAAATTTCCTGTAGTAATAGGCTGATTTCCAGAACCATCAAAATTAATAAGCCATATATTTGAAAAACTTTGATCAGTCATAATATCATTAAAATTCCTTTGATATAAAACTTTATCTCCATTAGGAGATATCTCAGTATTTGAAACATACTCAAGATCAAAGACATCTAAAGGTTGAAAAACTTTAGAATATTGAGAGTTTACATTTATTACAACAAAAAATAGTAATAGAATTTTTTTCATGTAGTATTAAATTAAGAAATAATTATGTAATAGAATTCACTAATTCA